>ERZ773250.4-NODE-4-length-258602-cov-5.439657_pt1 | contig 258602 bp, 241 predicted proteins | sample MGYA00511258_ERZ773250 | MGnify/ENA primary metagenome ERZ773250 (study PRJEB29015, sample SAMEA2738164) | human oral metagenome | biome: human oral; feature: human-associated habitat; material: saliva | place: China | collected 2187 ... | reverse complement strand
AAGTACTTGGCCGGAAGCGGCCCGGGAGGATAGGAAGCTGCTGATAAAGGAAAAGGACTTGCAGAGATGTGAGTCCTTTTTACATGCATAAATTTGAAGGGAGTAGGACAAAGGTGTCCGAAAGAATCCGGGGAGGAACAATCTGCTGATAAAGGAAAAGACACTTACAAATGTAGGTGTCTTTTTTCATATGCCGGAGCTTCCTATACGAACGGGTTACCGGGATAGGCGGAGAACATCTTTTGAAGGAGCGAAGGGACGCTAAAATAAAAATTGACTCACAAACTCATGTATGTTAATTTGATATTAAATAAATAATATAAAATCATAAAAGAACTGACAATAAAATCATGAGAGGATTTACATACAGATATATGAAAAAGGAAGGGGTGGTTTTACTTGTCTGTTTGTGGGGATGGGAGTTCTATAGTATTTTATTTAAGCATTTAAAGGAAAGAGGAGTTTGTATGAAACAGGGAATGAAAAGTATTTTAGTTGCTGCTGTTGTGTTGTCTATTTCCAGAGGAAGCTATGCTGCTGAGTATCCTCATTATTATGAGTTGCCTGGGGTGGTTATAACAGCGACTCGCACGGAGAATACAATAGAAAAGGTACCTGCATCAATGCAGGTGATTACTGAAGCGGATATCCGGAGAAGTGGTGCTCACAGTATGCGGAATTTACTTACAGATTTTGCAAATATTTTTCAAAAAAGCAAAGTTCGTGGTGGCGGTCATGATATTATTATTCGCGGTATGAGTACGGATAAATCTCTTATTATGATTAATGGACGGCGTGTGGCTAATGAAGCGGATGCGAGCGGTCTTGGAAATGCTATGGCACTAGATCGTATCAATTTAAGTAATGTGGAAAAGGTAGAAATTGTCCGTGGTCCCTCAAGTGCTCTTTATGGCTCGGAAGCGATGGGAGGCGTGATAAATATTATTACAAGGCCAAGTATGAAAATATCTCTTGTTACTGGATTGGAACAGACTTCAAATGATACGAGCCATTGGTGGCATGCGGATACAGGAAGAATCGGAAAGTTTTCTTCTACTTTTGATATGCGGTTTAATAAAATCCGCAGAGATATGGAACCGGAAGCAACGGAGTCCAATTCTTATGGAACGGCACAGACATATAACGCATCTTTAAATTATTATTTTAATAATAATAATTATATTAATGTGTGGGTTGATTATTATAGTCAGAATTTAGAAAGCGACAGCGGAAATCCGATGTTAAGGGAATTCCCTGTATATATGGGAATGAAGAAACTTTCCGGACAAGCGATGATTTCTGGTGATGGGATGAAAAGGTATAAACAGCAGAATTATGGAATCAGCTGGAACGGGAAAACAGATCGCAATGATTGGCAATTGCGCGCATATATGAGCAAGTTTGATTGGGATAGCAAAAGAAATCAAAAAGTAATCAAGGCAATTCCTGGTGCTGATAGGTTGTCTAAAATGGCTTATGGAGCTGTTTTAAAAAAACAGTATAATACATATGATTTTAATTATAATTTTCATAATATATGGGCTATAGATGGGAGAAACACGATTTCTTTGAATGAGCACCATCGTTTGACTTTTGGTTCGGAATATGTTCGCGAGAATATATCTGGTACCGATTTAGGGGTTAATGGAGATGGTATCAGTGAGTTGACTGAAAATGGAATAACGAAGAATCGTTCCAGAAAATCTTTTTCTACATATGCCGGCTATATCCAAAATGAAATGGAATATGGGAAATGGTTTATTGTTCCTGCAATTCGCTATGATCATCACAGTATTTATGGCAGTCATGCATCTCCGAAATTAGGGGTGACTTACAGCGCAAATGAAAATTTTCGTGTGAAAGCCAATTATGGCAAAGGGTTTAAGGCGCCCACGGTATTCCAGCTTTTCTATGATTTGGACAGAATGATGGGAACGACATGGGTGCATCTTACTGGTAATTCAAATTTGAAGCCAGAAGAGTCTACCAGTTGGGATTTGGGGATTGAAGCAAAGTTTGGAAAAGGGTATGGTTCAATTACATACTTTGACAGTGATGTGGATAATCTGATTAATAGCCGATTTGTAAAAATAGAAAATAATGGACATCGCCTGTATCGTTATGAAAATGTGAATACTGCCCGTATCAAAGGTGTGGAAAGCACGTTGGGATATAAATTTAATGATGTATTGGAATTTAAAGTGACCTCTGCATGGTTGAATGCCAAAGATACGACAAAGCATATTGATTTGACACAGAGGGCAAAATTATCTCAAGTGTACCAGTTTATTTATGATGACCACAAAGATAAGGGATGGAGTGCGATGCTTTGGAATCAGTTTGATTATAAATTTGTAACAGATGCAAATGGTGATGGTATGCCTGATGATAAAAAGAGTTATAGTTTGACCAGTTTTGCGCTTACAAGGAAAATTAACAAAGATACTCGCATTTATGGCACGGTACAAAATGTTTTTGGAAAGAAAGACACAAACTGTGACTTGGATGGACGTTTTTGGTCGATAGGATGGGAGCATACTTTTTAATGAAAAGAAATTTTCTTTTTAGCTTTTTTATAGTGGCTGAGGTTATTTTATCCAGTGGCTGTGGAACCCAGCAGGAAATTCCCAAAACTACGGCTTTTTATCAAGTAGTTGACAGCGCGGGGCGTACAGTGAAATTGGAAAAGAAGCCAGAACGGGTAGTGCTTTTGGCGACTGCTTTTCCGGAAATTCTTCTTGCTGTAGATGGTGATTTTGAAGCATGGGCTAATAATCCGAGTATAAAAGAACCTGCATGGGCAAGGGGAAAAAAGACAGTGGGATATGTGTACGATATCAACATAGAATCTGTTGTTGCAATGAACCCGGATCTTGTGGTTGGGCTGGTCGGACTTCATAATAAATTGGAAGCTGTCTTCAAGACCAATAACATACCTTTTCTGCTTTTGTCTCTTTCGCGTTATGAAGATGTGGAAAATGCGATACAAGTACTTGCAGATAGTACAGGACATCATGAGAAAGGGATAAAAGTGGTTACTGCGATTCGAGAACGTATGGCGATAACGGAAAAGAAAATGCCTGATAAAGGACTTACCTGTGCAATTCTTCATGGAACGGCGCGATCGTTAACATTTGAGGGGGAAGAGACAATTGCAGGAGAGACTGCAAAACGTCTCCATATCAGTAATGTTTTTGCTGGTATGTTTATAGATGGTACTAATATGGTGCCTTTTAACTTAGAGGCATTGGTAGAAAAGAACCCAGATATCATTTTTTTAACAACAATGATGCTGCCGGGAAAAGAGGAAGAAGCTTTTAAAGTTTTTTTGAACAGCCTGCCTGGGCAGGTTTAAAAGCGGTGCAAACGGGAAGGGTATATTTTCTGCCACAGAATTTATTTTTGTCCAGTCCTGGAATTCATTATCCGGAAGCATTGGAAATAATGGCAAATCTTGCATATGAGGGGGATTTGGAATGAACCATTTTGAAGAATATATTGCTGAATGGTATGATACGATTCCTGAAGGAGGTGGTACTGCAGCAAGTCCATGGAAGATCGAATGGAACGATGTTCCCTATAAAGAGCGGGATACAAGACCTTTGTCCCGGTTAAAGGTACTGGGAGCAATGAAGGAAGTTTTATTTAATGGTACACCTACGCAAAGGGCAGCAGTTTACATCCATATTCCTTTTTGTCGTTTATCATGTACCTATTGTTCTTTTTTCAAAAAGAAGGGAGATAATAAGGCACAGCATGAATATGTGGAGCTTTTACTGAAAGAACTGGAATCACTGTCCGATAAGCCTTATGTTAAAAAATCAAAAATATCTGCCGTCTTTTTTGGTGGTGGTACACCGGGCATCCTTTCAGCAGGAGATATGGCGGATATACTTTGCGCTATAAAGAAAACATTCCTTTTGGCAGAGGATGCGGAAGTCACCATGGAATCAAGTTTGTCGGATATGACAGAAGAAAAGATGGACGTGGCCATAGCTGGTGGGGTAACCCGTTTCAGCTTTGGCATACAGTCATTTAACAGCCAGGTAAGAAATACAGTTGGTCGGCCTTATTCACGAGAAGAGGTGCTGAAACAGCTTTCCATTTACTCAAAGAAAAAAGCAGATATCATTATTGATCTAATTTATGGTTTGCCCTATGAAACAGAAGAAACGATGCGCCAGGATATTCGGGATGCCGCTGCTTGCGGCATTGCTGGATTAGATTTATACAAGCTTCAGCTTCTTCCTGATTCTCCTTTGGGGAAATCTTTTGCAGCAGCAGGAAAGTGTTTGATAGAATCGGAAGTACAGGTCTTCTTTCAGGTATCGGAAGAAGAATTGAATGCGATCGGGGCAGAGAATATTTCCTGTTCTCATTGGCGGATGAAACAATCCGAAAGAAATTTGTACAATACAATTGCTTCTGGCAGTGATGATCTTTTTGCGATTGGAATGGCCTGCGGCGGACGAATCGGAGGGGTCAGTTTTATGAAACCTATTCCTGATGCTATGTATCATTCTGTGGTTAAGATGGGAATGTATTGCCCTATGGCAGCAGAAAAAGAAGGGAAATACCATGCTTTCTTTTCCGCACTTCAATCAGCAGGAAACCGGGGAATTATTGATTTATTTGCTTTAGAAGAAATGTTTGGATTGCCTGTTGCAAAATTATTGATGCCGCTTTTCCAAACTTGGGAAGTTTGGGGGCTTTTGGAACTGATAGAAAATCAATGGAGAATGACATCACCCGGAAGATATTGGTATCGTACAATGACACGTCTTATACTCCGTGCAGCGGATTACATGTGTTTTGGATTACCAGAAAATACCAAGAAGGCAGATTGGCACGGCATGATTAATATGAAGTAGGAGGGAATATGAAGTTTTTGATTGTATATTCCAGTAAAACAGGGAATACAAAAAAGGTGGCAGAGGCTTTGGCACGGGTTGCACCAATAGGAAGCGAAATTCATTCCATAGAAGAGGCGGGAGATGCTGATGGATTTGATGTGATCTTTGCAGGGTACTGGTTAGATAGGGGCGGTGTTGATGAAAAGATGAAGAAATATCTGCGTACATTGCATAAAAAGAAGATTGTCCTTTTTGAAACAATGGGGGCAGACCCTGAATCGGAGCATGCTATTATAGGATTTGCCAATACAGCCATGGTTTTGCCTGAAGGAAATACAGTAATAGGTGTTTTTGCTTTACAAGGTGAAATCAATCCTGCATTGTTGGAAACAATGAGAACCATGGGGATAACTACTCCCCATAGTAGGCCAGAAATGGAAAAATGCGCGGCTCAAGCGGTGGGGCATCCGAATAAGGTGGATTTGGAAAAGGCGGAAACCTATATGAAATCTTTTTCAGAAAAATGTCAAAGGTATTTTGTCTAATAATAGCCAATGAAATAGTACTAAACAAAACTGTTTTCCTGACATCCTTGCAGGGGAACAGTTTTTTGTTAAAATTAAAGAATAAATTTAAAAATAAGTTTGTGCGTGTATGTTTGATACGCAAGGAGACGTTATGAAATTCTTTGCAGTTTTTTTAGTGGTAATTGCTGGAACCATGTGGGCGGGAAGCGGGCTTGCGGCCCAGCATTTTCTTGCACATAATGATCATACCGCTATGGACCTGACTGTTTTCCGTATGATTTCTACGGCACTTATTATTTTCGTGATTGCTTTTATGCGGGGAACCTTGGGGCGGTCTATGCGGATACTTAAGGAATATCCTACATTATGGATCAAACTTATTTTTTATGGTCTGGGGCTCATGCTTATGCAGCATACTTATTTTGCGGGAATTGGTGCGGGAAACGCGGCTGTGGCTACGGTGATTCAGTATATATGCCCCGCACTTGTTATCTGCTGGGGGGCTCTGCGAAGAAAAAAGGTACCGGGGATGGGTGACATGTTTGCTGTAGTGCTGGCGGTAGGAGGTGTATTTCTTCTGGCGACAGGGGGAGATCCCCGGACATTGTCTGTTCCTGCGGAATGTATCTATTACAGTGTTTTGTCTGCCGTATTTTATGCTTTTTGTTCCATTTATCCAAAGCAATTGATGATGACACTGGATAATTCATTTCTTCTTATGTTCGGTATGCTTTTCGGCGGTATAATGGGGTATATGGCTGATCCTGTTACTGATTTAGGCACGTTCTTTCATGATGATGTACTTTTTGATATGTTCATGATTATTATTTGCGGTACGGTTATCGCTTTCATTTGCTATAATGCCGGACTTGCCTGGTTGACTGAAGAGCAGACATCAGTGACCGCGACCGTGGAACCGGCCGTTTCTGTCATCGCATCCTATTTCCTTTTTGGAACGACGTTCGGTTTGTTTGAAGGAATAGGGATCATTATGGTTTTACTTGCTATTCTTGTGCCGGTCATGGGAAAATGGCATGGAAATTAGTTTTCCCCGCTTTGAGGTTCTGCTATAATGTGTACTGAATGAAATACGAATAATTGTCGATAAATAACTATGCAGGAGAGACTATGGATACGAACCATATCAGGAATTTTTCTATTATTGCCCACATTGATCACGGCAAGTCTACACTGGCGGACCGTCTTATTGAGATGACGGGAACCGTGCAGAAACGCGATATGGAAGCGCAGATACTGGATACAATGGAACTGGAACGGGAAAGAGGTATCACGATTAAAGAGCAGTCTGCCCGTTTAATGTACAAATATAAAAATGGAGAAATGTATGAGCTGAATCTCATTGATACTCCGGGGCATGTAGATTTCAACTATGAAGTGTCTCGAAGCCTTTCTGCCTGTGAGGGAGCCATTCTTATCATTGATGCGACACAGGGCGTACAGGCGCAGACTTTGGCCAATGTATATCTGGCGCTTGATAATAATTTGGAAATTATCCCGGTTGTTAATAAAATTGATTTACCCAGCGCCGATGTGGAACGGGTAAAGAAAGAAGTGGAAAATGTTATCGGGCTGGATATGTCAGAAGCGGTTCCGGTAAGTGCTAAAACCGGTCTTAATGTAGAGAATGTGCTGGAGCGGATTGTGGAATTAATTCCGCCGCCGGAAGATCGTTCCGATAAACCGCTCCGCTGTCTGATTTTTGATTCCATCTTTGATCCCTACAAAGGTGCTATTGCTTATGTCCGTATTATGGATGGGGAAATCCGGCCAGGTATGGAAATAAAGATGATGTCTTCAAGGAAAGTGTATACGGTTACAGAAGTAGGATACTTTACGCCTCTTCCCAAAGTTACTACTGCTTTGACTTGTGGATCTGTGGGATATGTAGCGGCGAGCATAAAAAATGTAGGAGACTGCGCAGTAGGTGACACGATTACATCCGCTGAAAATGGTGCCAAAGAACCTCTTCCCGGATACCGTAAGGCACTGCCTATGGTTTTCTGCGGCCTTTATCCTATTGAAAGTAAAGATTATGATCAGCTGAAGATGGCATTGGAAAAGTTACAGCTCAATGATGCAGCGCTTGAATATGTGCCGGAGACGTCACAGGCACTTGGTTTCGGATTTCGTTGCGGTTTCCTCGGGCTGCTCCATATGGATGTTATCCAGGAACGTCTGGAACGGGAATATAATTTGAAATTGATTACAACGGCACCGTCGGTTATCTATCATGTATTCAAGACAGACGGGGAGATGATAGCCGTGGATAATCCGGCGGAATTGCCGCCTATGACAAAAATTGAGCATATAGAAGAACCGATTGCCAAAGTAGAAATACTTGTGCCTTCTGACATGGTGGGTAATGTAATGGAATTGGTGCAAAATCGTCGTGGTGAATTTCAGACGATGACTTATCTGGATGAAACACGTGTGGATTTATCTTATAAGATTCCATTGGCAGAAATTATTTTTGATTTCTTTGATAAGTTGAAGTCGGCAACGAAGGGGTACGCCTCTTTGGACTACCAGATTTCCGGTTACCAAAAAACAGATGCCGTTAAACTGGACATTCTACTGAACGGGGATCTTATTGACGCGTTGTCTATTATTGTCCACAAAAGCAATGCAGCATCCCGTGGCAGAGTATTGGCGCTCCGATTGAAAGACATTATTCCACGCCAGCAGTTTGAGGTGCCGATTCAGGCAGCGGTAGGAAGTAAGATTATTGCGAGAGAAACGATTAAAGCTTATAAGAAAGATGTCCTCGCCAAATGCTATGGCGGTGACGTAAGCCGGAAGAAAAAGCTTCTGGAAAAACAAAAGGAGGGGAAAAAGCGTATGAAACAGGTGGGAAGCGTAGAAATTCCCCAGGAAGCCTTCATGGCGGTATTAAAAGATGACTGATTCCAAAACGCTTGGCCTTTACTTACATATTCCATTCTGCCGAAGCCGCTGTTATTATTGCGGCTTTTATTCTGTAGGCAGCAAATTGACGGACAGTTTCCTTGATGCTCTGGTGCAGGAAATGGAAAATAAAAGCAAACTTTTTGAGGATAAACTTTGTGATACGGTTTATTTAGGCGGAGGAACACCTTCCGTGTTGTCCGGAAATCAATTAAAAAGCATTATAGAAGCATTGCACCGGTATTTTCATATCTATGAGAATGCGGAAATTACGATGGAAATGAATCCTTGTGATATGACAGAAGCATATTTAAAAAATGCTTTGGAACAGGGTGTCAATCGTATTTCTGTGGGGGTACAGACTAATCGTGATGAACTTCTTGTAAAAATTGGGCGCCGCCATACGGCTGCTGAAGCGGAGAAAGCTGTCAATCGGGCATTCAAACTCGGTTTTAGAAATATCAGCATTGATTTAATGTGCGAACTTCCCGGGCAGACAGTGGATGATTTTGAAAAGACATTGAAGTATGCTGTGCATTTGCCGATTACTCATATGTCGGTATATAGCTTGATTTTGGAGGAAGGAACGAGATTTTCCCAAATGGCGTCGCGCGGTATTCTGGCGCGTCTGTCAGAAAATGACAGTTGGGCAATGTATCAGGCGATGTGTCGGATACTTCCTCATTACGGATTTGAGCGGTATGAAATTTCCAGTTTTGCGCGGACAGGGTTTCAATCTGTCCATAACAGGAAGTATTGGAAATTAGAAGACTATTTAGGGTTGGGGCCCTCTGCCTGTTCCCGCATTGGGCATGAACGGTGGGAAAATATTTCTAACTTAAGGCTGTATGAAGAGCGGTTGGCGGCAGACGAGCCTGTGGAAGAAAAAATTTCTCTTTCCCCAAAAGAAGAAATGGAAGAATTTGCATTTCTTGGACTTCGTATGAAAGAAGGCATCAATGGCAGCGAATTTTATCAGCGGTATGGGAAAGAAATAATGGAAGTTTATGGCAGTGTGGTGAAAAAGCTGGTAAAAGAAAAGATGATTTTCCTGAATAATGGGAACATTCAAATGACCTATAAAGGGGCGGCACTTGGAAATTATGTGTTTGAACAATTTCTTTTGGATTGAATCTGTTGGCAGTGAAATATCCCTATCAGTTTTATTTTGTAAATGTTTTTACTTTTTACAGTTGTTGCATTAAAATAAAAAGAACTTACTAAAAAGGAGGGAGCCACATGCCGGTATCATACATGGAAATTGATTTAAGAGCGTTTCGTCACAATCTGCGGGTTATCCGCAGCCATTTAAAAAACGTACCGGCGCTTGCTGTAATCAAAGCAAATGCTTATGGACATGGGGCGGTAGAGTGCCTGCGTGCAGCTTTAGAGGAAGGCTGCGTCGGTGCTGCGGTAGCCCGAGTGGAAGAAGGCCGTGTCGTTAGGGCATCCGGTTTTGATTGTCCGGTTTATGTCCTTGGACTGCCGCTTCCGGAAGAAATGTCCGTAGGTGTTAATGAAGAACTTATTCTTCCTGTTGATGATACGACTAATTTGGAGGCGTTGGAGATAGCCGCGTCCACTTTAAAAAAAATGGTGGAAGTGATGCTTCCTATTGATACGGGAATGAATCGAATCGGTACACATGCAAAAGATTTACCTGCCTTTCTGGAAAAATTAAAAAAATATCCCCACCTGCATATTCATGGGTTGTTTACCCACTTGGCAACAGCTGATGCAAAAAATAAGAGTAAAGCATATAAACAACTGGCAGAATTTGAAGAGGCCCTTTCCGCTATGCCGTCATTGGAGAATTTGGTTATTTCCGCAGCAAGCAGCGCAGGGGTCGTGGATATTCCTGAAAGCTGGTACAATTTGGTGCGCCCAGGGATTATCCAGTACGGGCCTTCTCCCTCAAATACGATGCTGAATTATCTGGATTTAAAGTATATGATGACTGTAGTAAGCCATATTACCCATGTGCAGGTGGTGCATAAGGGAGAAACCGTAGGGTATGGTGCTACATATACAGCAGGAAAGGATATGAGAATCGCTACGATTCCTATCGGATATGCAGACGGATATCCCCGTGCACTTTCTAATAAAGGAGCAGTTCTTATTGGAGAGAAACGCTGTCCTATCGTGGGGCGTATCTGTATGGATCAGCTTATGGCGGCTGTTGATGATACCGTAATGCCTGGTGATGAAGTCGTTCTTATCGGAAAACAGGGGGAGGAAGAAATTAAAGTGGATGAGCTGGCAGAACTGGCCGGTACAATTCATTATGAAATTCTTTGTGGGCTAAGACGGATTCCACGGATATTTATTGATGAAAAATGATTATAAATACTGATTGATGAAATAAAAAAGAAGGCGCATTATTAATTTACGACCTTCTTTATGTGCTATATGCCGACATTTAGCGTTTTGTGCAACTTTATGATTATAACGAGAATGTTTTAAAATAAATGGAGCGCCTAGAGGGATTCGAACCCTCGCACCTGGTTCCGGAGACCAGTGCTCTATCCCCTGAGCTATAGGCGCCTGACGAAAGACATTATAGCATATTCGCTGAGTTTGCTCAATTGCGTGGCACTAAAATTGAACAGTTTGATCGAAAAGGAAATATGATGTAATACGGAAGGGAGGCACAGAATGGATCGAAAAATATTTCTTTTGATGCTGCCGCAAGAACTCATTTGGATGGGGAATATCGGAAGAATTGATGAGTGCTTATAAACGGGAATTAGCTCATGTTTATAGGATGGCAAGTGCTAAAAGGATGCTGTTTATAAAGCGTAAAGGCACTCATTAAAAAATGGTGCTGAATGAGTGCAGCCGTGATATGCGCGGAGATGTTGGTGAACTGAAAAAGAAGTATGGAATCCACTATTGATGATTGTTTTACAATTTCGGATAATGCCGGAATACTTGAAGAAAAGCGTTTGACAGGATATAATCGTGATGATATAATGTTTTTCGTTGACGGATCATTAGCTCAGTTGGTAGAGCACCTGACTCTTAATCAGGGTGTCCGGGGTTCGAACCCCTGATGATCCACCAGACATGATACCCGAGGTTATGATGGCTTCGGGTTTTTGTTTTTTCATAATTTGTTGGAGTTTTTAATATCTTTGTAAAAGGTTTTGGCAAAGTTGATAATTGCTGCGGAGGGATTTGCGAAGGAGGGGGTCTTTCTGCATTTATGCAGCAGGTATGATAGAATATAAAAAATATTTCGGAAGAGGTGCGGTATGAGATACAGAAGTACACGAAGTGAAGAGAAAATTTCTGCGCCCCAGGCATTGCTTCAGGGATTGGCCAAAGATGGCGGGCTCTATGTTCCTGAAATGCTGCCGGTGCCTTTTATTGAATATAATTCTTTAAAGGATTTGTCATATAAGGAATTGGCCAGCTTTGTTCTTAAACGTTTTTTGACAGATATTCCTGAAAATGATTTGAAGAAACTTACAGATGCGGCCTATACGGGAACATTTGCCGCAAAAGAAATTGTGCCTGTAAAACGTATGACAGATGCTTTTTCTGTGGCGGAAATGTTTTATGGCAGGACTTGTGCTTTTAAGGATCTGGCGCTTTCTTTGTTCCCTTATCTGCTTGTATGGGCAAAGGCGCAGGAAAATGATGGAAAGCAGATTTTAATCTTAACGGCTACTTCGGGTGATACAGGGAAGGCAGCATTAGAGGGATTTCGTGACATTCCCGATATCAATATTATGGTATTTTATCCATCTGATGGAGTGAGCCCTCTTCAAAAGGATCAGATGCAGAAGCAGTCCGGTAATAATGTAAGGGTGGCAGGTATTGATGGTAATTTTGATGATGCCCAGAGTGCATTAAAACGCATTTTTATGAGTGGCTTGAGAAAAGAAGCATCAGAAAAGGGTGTTTTGTTTTCCAGTGCTAATTCGATTAATATTGGCCGGTTGTTGCCGCAGATCATCTATTATGTATGGATCTGGCTTCAATTGAGAAAGAACCATTCGATTGGAGAAAATGAGCGGTTTAATGTGGTAGTTCCTACAGGAAATTTTGGAAATATTCTGGCCGGGTGGATGGCAAAAGAAATTGGTGTTCCTCTTGGACAGCTGATTTGTGCTTCCAATGAAAATAAGGTACTTACAGATTTTTTCGAAACAGGCGTGTATGACATCAATCGCGAGTTTTATCTGACGGAATCACCATCTATGGATATCCTTATTTCTTCTAATTTTGAGCGTTTCCTGTACTATGTACTTGGTTCTGCTGATAAAGTGGCAGCAGCCATGAAAGCATTGAACAAGGAAGGGCGATATGCGGTATCGGAAGAAGAATTAGCATACGCTCTTGGTGAAATTACAGGAGGATGGGCCTCTTCCGCAGATATGAAACGGGCGATGAAAGCAGTTTACGAATCTTATGACTACCTTATGGATCCTCATACTGCAGTGGCTTATGCGGTTTATCACAGACTTCGCCGCGAAGGGAAGATAGAAAGACATTCTCATACAGTCATCATTAGCACAGCACATCCATATAAATTTCCCGGTATAGTAGCGGAGATTCTCGGTTTAGATGAAACAGGTACACCCTATGATGTTCTTCGGCGTATTGAAAAGAAAACAGGGATTCCTATTCCTTTTCAGTTGGGAGATTTGGAAATGAAGGAAAAACGTTTTATCGATACAATTGGAAAAGATGATGTGGCTGATGCAGTTAGTGAATACATGGATGATATTATGAATATAAGGATGCGAAATGAATAAGGTGGATTTGGAAGAGAAGCAGGAAAGACGGATGCGTTATGGATTCCTGGCACTTTTGCTTTTGGTGTTGGGAGGGATCCATTTTATGGATCCTGCTTTTTATCCAACAGTTTATCAACTGTCCAAAAGTGGAGATTTGGGCGGTACTATTACCTATTTAAGAGGATTTGGTGTTTATGCCGTTTTTGTCAGTTTTTTTATTGATGTCGTTATCAATATTGTTGGATTTCTTCCGTCTATTTTTATTTCTACTGCCAATGGCCTGATTTTTGGTTTGTTTTGGGGGACGATGATTTCATGGCTGGCAGAAACATTAGGCGTTATGATTTCTTTTTGGGTTATGCGTGTTCTTTTCCGAAGTCTGGCAAAGCGGGTGATTGAACAGAGTAAGACTTTAACTGCTTTGGATTCCTACGATTCTTGGCAGGCAGTGGCGGCAGCGAGAGCGATTCCTTATATGCCCAATGGCCTTGTCACAGCAATCTGTGCTTTATCCAGCATGTCATTTCGCTCTCATATGGCGGGTAGTTTGCTTGGTAAGCTGCCGTCAGTGGCACTTGAGGTGATTGTCGGGCATGATGTGGTCCATCTGGGGGAACATTCTTTGCGTCTGACTATCATTATTATTGTTGTTTCCGCCGTGTATGGAGCCGTATGGTGGTATATGAAAAAGAGAAAGAATAGAGAGAGGGATATATAAATTTATTTTTTTAAAGCAGTTTGAACGAAAATTGAATTGAACTGTAAAAATCGGACAATCTTTAAAGGTATATAAAATAATATTGAGACATTAAAAAGTTTTCTTTGATTAACTGCTGGCGGTTTGCGAACCGTGGCTTCATATTGATCGTAAGAAGACTTTTTGATATTTTAGTCCTGGCAGACATCATACTTAAATTTTACAACTCGGGATATAATAAGGTTATATAGTGACAGGTTTGCGTATGTAAATCTGCATTTTTCATTCGTATAAATGAGGAGATTAAAATGATCATTGGGAATGCAGAACATCTTTCTGCTTATAAAGCACAACTGTCTGAAGAACTTTATGATTGTCTGGAGAAAATGGCGGCCTATGGGTTTGAAAGCCTGCCTGATGGAAAATATGAGATTAACGGCTATAAGGTGGGGGTAGAAACTTCAATGACGGAGCCGGCTGATAAACGTAAATTAGAAGGACATCAAAGGTATATCGATATAGTTTATGAAGTTGATGTGGAAGAAGAGCGGATTGGCTGCCGGTCTGTTTGGGAAGCCGGAAAAGTGACTGAATCTTATGAAGATAGAGATTTATATTTTTTCGCGTCGGAAGGAGAAGAAAGCCGTGTGTATCTTCATACGGGAGATTTTGTAATTTGTTTTCCCGAAGATTTACATCGGCCTCTCTGCATGGGAGCAAAAGGGCCTTGTAGAATCAGGAAAGCGGTTCTAAAATTCCCGTTAAATAAATTATGAAATGGGTGAAATATATAGAATCTTATATTGACCGATGGTCGCTATTTTGGTATCATAAGTAATACGGATAGTATTTTGACTGATGGTCGTGTTTTGGGGATTTTATTTAAGAAACAGTTTTTAAAATAGCCGTAAGGGGGAGACGAATGAAGTATAAAAAAGTGCTGGCAGCTGCCATGGCAGTCAGTGTAGTTTTATCGGCAGGCGTATTTACAGGATGCGGTTCAGCAAAAAGTCAGCAACAGCAAAGTTTAAAGGTGACGACATTTAGACCGTTTAAATCAGATACGCCGATCATGAGGGAATATACAGGTTCTATTACGGCATTGCAGGAGGTTCCTGTCCGCGCTAAGGTATCAGGGACAGTTGTTGAAAAATATATTACCGGCGGTCAGCATGTAGAAGCGGGGCAGGCCCTGTATCGTATTGATACAAGAAGTTATGCATCTGCATTGGCTGCGGCACAGGCATCTGCAGCACAGGCGTCTGCTACTTATGAAAATGCGAAAAAGGATCTGGCCCGTTATGAACAGCTGGTTAGCAGTGGTGCTATTTCAAAACAGGCATATGACGGACAGAAATCATCTACAGAAGCCTATCGGGCTGTTTATGAAGCGGCTCAGGCGCAGGTACAGATTGCTTCCGATAATTTAGGTGATACGATTGTGACAGCGCCATTTTCAGGCACACTGTCTATGGATGATGTGAACATAGGCACTTTTGCAACCGCAGGTACGACGGGACTTGTTACCCTATCCTCTTCTGATCCGCTTTATGTGCAGTTCGACATGTCCGAAAGCGAGTATTTGCAGCTTACTCGTCAGAAAAATATTACGGAAACTTTAGGAAGTGAATTAAAACTCCGCTTGTCAGATGGATCTATTTACAGTGAAACCGGTAAAATCGTACAGGTCAGTCCGGGACTCAACGGCGGTCAGCTGACGATGAAAGCATCTTTTGCTAATCCTAATAATCTTCTTATTCCGGGGATGTATGCAACCATTGTTTCTGATGCTGAGTTAGCACAGGGAAGTATTCTCGTTCCGACGAAAGCCCTTATCCAACTTTTAAATAAAGATATGCTTGATGTGGTAGTGGATGGGAAGGTACAGCAGAAAGCAGTCAAGGTTGGTGCAACTTATGGATTATATACAATTATTGAAAGCGGCATTGATGTGACTGATGAAGTTATCGTAGAAGGTCAGAACAAAGTGCAGATTGGCCAAGCGGTAGAAGCGGTAGAAACGACCAGAGAAGAAATGGAAGAATCCGCAACCAAGGCTGCTGCAGATCAGCATGGTCTTGCGAAGTAAGGAGGGGACATGGCTAAGTTTTTTATCAATCGTCCTATCTTTGCAATTGTTTTGGCGCTCGTTATTTCTATCGCTGGTATGCTTTGTGTTTTTACCCTGCCGGTTGACCGATATCCGAAGATCACACCGCCCCAGGTTTCTGTAAGCGCTGCTTATCCCGGTGCCGATTCGGAGGTTGTGGCGCAGACGGTGGCGGAAGTCATAGAAAAGAATGTAGTTGGTGTAGAAGATCTTGATAGTATCAGCTCGACAAGTAACTCGAACGGTTCCTATTCGTTGACGGTACAGTTTGTCTCAGGGACAGACTCCGATATGGCAACAATTCGTGTACAGAATGGGGTTACATCTTCTGAGGCGGCGCTCCCTGATACAGTTCGCTCTATCGGCGTAACGACACGTAAGTCTTCCAGCGGAATGGCACTTGTTGTCAGTTTGCTCTCGCCAAATGGGACTTATGACGAGACATTCCTCAAAAACTATTTCAGTATGAACTATGTTGATGAGCTGAAATCCATTCCCGGTGTAGGGAGTGTACAGGAATTTGGTTCTGATTTCGGTATGCGGATCTGGCTTGATCCCGCAAAAATGGCACAGAATAAAGTCACCGCATCGGAAGTTATATCTGCTGTCAGCACACAGAACAGACAGGTAGCGGCAGGTAATGTGGGGACGGCTCCGGTGGACAAGAATCAGGCATTCCAGTACATTGTTACCGTGCAGGGGCGTTTAGCCACAGCAGAAGAATTTGGGAATATAGTCATTCGTACAAACAGTGACGGCAGTATGCTCAGAATGAAAGATGTGGCCCGCATCGAACTGGATGCAAAGAACTACGATTTTATTGCCCGTTCCGGTGACCATGAATCTGCAGCGGTAGCATTCTCACTCACTGATGATGCAAATGCTATTGATACGATTAACAAGATTAAGGCTAAACTTGCTGAAGACAGCAAGTCTTTTCCTGCAGATATGACTTATCGTATTTCTATGGATAATACGGATTTCATTTATGCGTCCGTTAAAGAAGTTCTTCAGACCTTTTTTGAAGCACTGCTGATTGTAGCAATGATTGTTTATATATTTTTGCAAAATTGGCGATCTACCCTTATTCCCATGATCGCCGTCCCTGTATCGTTATTTGGTACTTTTGGCGCTTTTGAGGTACTCGGTTTTACAATCAATACGCTGACACTTTTTGCCATGGTTTTAGCAATTGGACTGGTTGTCGATGATGCAATTGTTGTCATTGAAGCTGTAGAGTATGAAATGCGGTATAACAATTTACCGCCGAAAGACGCTACGGTTGCGGCGATGGAAAAAGTGCAGAGTCCGGTTATCGGGGTTGCTATCGTACTGGCTGCTGTATTTGTTCCGGTTGCCTTCCTTGGCGGGATTATGGGTATTCTCTATAAACAGTTTGCCCTTACTATTGCGGTTTCCGTATTGATTTCTGCTTTTGTGGCTTTGTCCTTGACGCCGGCTCTTTGTGCAGGGATGCTCCGTCATCATAAGGAAGGCGCAGAACGGGGACGGCTGCAGAAATTCTGGGATAAATTCAATGACTGGTTCGATCGTATGATTGAAATTTATGGCCGTAGTCTTGAAAAAATGGGACGCGTGATTATAGCGCCCATTGGTGTCCTCATTGGATTGACCGTTGCTTCTGTTGTTATGTTTGTTGCTCTCCCGACTGCTTTTTTGCCGGAAGAGGATAATGGCTACTTTATTGGGGCTATTTCGCTGCCGGAAGGTTCTGTCAATATAAGAACCAATGCGGCAATTAAAGAGTTTCTGGCCTATATGGGTAAAGATGATGCTGTAGAGCAGACTTTTGGCGTTACCGGCTTTGATATCCTTTCCGGTGGTCAGAAACCCAATGCGGGACTTTCTTTTATTAAACTGAAGCCCTGGGATGAGAGAAAAGGCGCTGCTTCACAGGTGGGAGCGCTTATTGGAAAAGCGGCAGCCTATAATGCCACGCACCCTGATGTAAATATTATGGCTTTGAATCCCCCTTCTATTCCCGGACTGGGCAGTTCCGGCGGGTTCTCCATGTATATCCAGAATAAGAATGGCGATTCCAATGAAAATATGCAGCGGGTTATAGGGCAGTTCCTCGGAGCGGCTAATCGAAGACCGGAAATAAAGATGGCTTATACCACTTTCCGTATGGATACTCCTTCATATAATTTTGATATAGATCGTGAAAAGGCTTTAAAAAATGGTGTGGCACTGGGAGATATTTTTACAGCCTTACAGGTCTATTATGGGTCTGTCCAAATTAATGATTTTACTGCCTATGGACGTAATTTTAAGGTGGTCGCCCAGGCTGATGTGGATTATCGTATGGATCCTTCGGCGAATAAGTTCCTGACTGTGAAAGACTCCAGCGGGAACATGATTCCTATCAGTACTTTTATCACACCGAAAAAATCTAATGCAATTTCCGTTATTACCCGTTATAATAATTTCCCTGCGGTTGAAATCAGTGGTAACCAGGCAGACGGATATTCTTCCGGACAAGCGTTGGACGCATTGGAAGAAGTGGCAGCGGAAGTACTTCCTACCGGATATAGTTATGCTTTTGTGGAAAGCTCGGCACAGGAGAAAGAAGCCGGCGGGAAGACGATTTATGCCTTGGCACTGGGGATGCTCTTTGTATTTCTCTCTTTGGCGGCATTATATGAAAGTTGGAAAGTTCCTTTTGTCGTACTCTTTGGTATGCCGACCGGCTTCTTCGGAGCCTGTCTTGGCGCCTGGATGTTTAATGTATATAATGACATTTATTTCCAAATCGGTTTGTTAACCATCATAGGGCTTGCCGCCAAGAATGCGATTCTCATTGTAGAGTATGCGAAGGTTCGTACAGATGCGGGCATGGCGCCGCTTAAGGCTGCAGTGGAAGCATCTAAGATCCGTCTGCGTCCTATTCTGATGACTTCCCTTGCTTTTATTTTAGGAAACGTTCCGCTGGCCCTGTCGACAGGTGCGGGCGCGAATTCTCGTTCCGAAATGGGGATTGCCGTGGTATTCGGTGTTCTTTCTGCGACAGCATTTCAAATTTTTATCGTACCAATGCTGTTTATTGTTATTGAAAAGTTCCATTTTGGAGGCTTTCGTAAGAAAAAACTGGTGACTGAAGAAGACTGAGGTTTATTAAATGTGAAATACCTTTCCGCAGCGAAAATGATTTTCCTGGAGAAAGGTATTTTTGCTTATAAAGCGAGGATAGAAAATATGATATAATGATTGGGTAAAATTTTATTATTTGGGGTATAAATAAGAAAGGGAATATATGATGAGCCAAGTATTTGTAAGCGGACATAAATCGCCTGATACGGACAGCATTGCCGCTGCCCTCAGCTATTCTTATTTAAAGCGCCGGTTAGGCATGGATGCTGTGGCCGTTCGTGCGGGAGAAATCAATAAAGAATCCAGATTTGCTTTGGATTATTTCAATTTGGAAGAGCCGATACTTGTGACTTCCGTAGCAAGAAAAAATCCGGAAGATGAAAAACAGAAAGTGATTTTAGTGGATCACAATGAATCCAAACAAACAATCGATGGTATGGATGACGCGGAAGTCCTGGAAATTATTGACCATCATCGTTTCGGGGATTTCGAATCGGAGAATCCGATTTTCATTCTTGTTCGTCCTGTCGGTTGTGTGAATACGGTCATTTATGGATTATATAAAGCGAATCATATAAAGCCGTCCCGTGAAATCGCGGGAATCATGCTCTCCGCCATTATATCCGATACAGTCCTTTTCCGTTCGCCGACAACGACAGAAGAAGATAAAGAAACGGCGAAAGAACTGGCTGAAATTGCGGGAGTGGATTATGAGGCTTATGGTATGGAAATGCTGAAAGCCGGTGCGGATATTTCCGATTATCCTGCTGAAAAATTGGCACGGAACGATACAAAGGAATTTAGCGCGGCAGGAAATGTATTTACTGTCGGACAGATTTCCGTTATGAATGTGGATCCGATTAATGAAAAGAAAGCAGAAATCATGAAAGTGCTGGAGGCGATCAAAGCTGAAAAGGGCTATGCAGCTTCTTATCTCATGGTGACAGATATCTTGGCGGAGGATACATTCTTGTGGTTCACTGAAGGTGCGGAAAGCATTGTAGAGAAAGCATTTGCCGGTAAGCCTGAAAATGGAGTTGCCTATCTTCCTCATGTTATGTCCAGAAAGAAACAGGTAACCCCGCCACTTCTGAAAGCATACGGCGAATAATTTTGAGCGGAACGAAGAACTCATACATGGCATTCGTCATATATGAGTTTTTCTTTTATAAGGGGCGTTTGGATGAGTTATCTTGATACTTTAAACGAAAGACAGCGTCAGGCTGTTGAACAGATTGAAGGACCCGTGTTGATTATGGCAGGTGCCGGTTCGGGTAAAACTAAAGCGTTAACCTGCCGCATTGCTTATATGCTGGAGCAGGGAATACGGCCGCAGAATATTCTTGCTATCACTTTTACAAATAAAGCGGCACAGGAAATGCGTGAACGTGTCCATCATCTGGTAGGGGCGGAAGCGAATAAACTGTGGATGTATACATTCCATTCTTTTGGTGCGCGTTTTTTGCGGCGGGAAATCAATAACCATCCGCCGTTTACTGATAAATTTACGATTTATGATTCTGATGATTCCAAACAGATGATTAAGAATATTCTGAAGGAATTAAATTTGGATGATAAACAGTATCCGCCAAGAAATATACAGGCTCGTATTTCTGCCGCAAAGAATGCACTCCAGGGGCCGGAATCATTTCGCGCGGAAGCCAGCGGTAATTTTTACAACGAAAAGATTGCTGATGTCTATGATTTGTACGATAAATATATGAAACAGAACAATGCACTCGATTTTGATGACCTTCTTTTTGCGACAACAAAACTCTTAGCTGATGAAACGATACGCAGACGTTGGCAGGATCATTTCCACTATATTTTAATTGATGAATATCAGGATACCAATCATGCGCAGTACCTTATGGCAAAGTATATTGCAGGCAAATCTCAAAATATTTGTGCCGTAGGTGATGCGGATCAGAGTATCTATTCCTGGCGTGGAGCCGATCTGCGGAATATCATGGATTTCCGTGAAGATTATCCTTCGGCTCAAATTATTAAGTTGGAGCAGAATTACCGTTCGACACAAACAATTTTAAATGCGGCCAATGCGGTTATTAGAAATAATGTGGAACGCTTGGAGAAACGGTTGTGGACAGAAAATAATCCGGGTGTTCATCTGCAGAAATATGCTGCTTCTGATGAACATAATGAGGCGGATTTTATTGTAGAGTCCATGATGAAAGAACACGGGGAAAATCATGTCCCGTATGGGAAAATGGCGGTTCTTTATCGTATGAATGCCCAGTCCCGTGTGATTGAAGAAAGCATGGTAAAGCGCGGTATTGCTTATACCATGGTCGGCGGAACAAGATTTTATGACCGCGCGGAAATAAGGGATATGCTGGCGTATCTTAAATTGGTGGCCAATTTTCGTGATGATATCAGCTTGATGCGTATTATCAATGTGCCCCGGCGTGGTATCGGACAAACAACCATACAGAAGTTAAGTGAATTTTCCAAACGGGGAAATATGTCCATGTTTGAGGGAATCATGTCACTGGAAGAGTCTGATATCCCCGTGCCAGCAAGAACCAAACTCCAAAAATTCAGCGCCTTGATTTTTAGTTTCTTGAATGCTTCCACGGAAGGCGATGTATTTACACTTATTCAGAAAATTATGACTGATACGGAATATCTGTCGGTTCTCCAGCAGAGCAGTGATCCTCAGGCACAGAGCAGAGAAGAAAATTTGGGTGAACTGCTGAACGTGGCAAAGGATTTTACACAGGAGCAGCCGGAAGGAGGACTTCCGGAATTTTTGGAAAAGGTCGCTCTTGTAAATGACGTAGATTCCTTTGAAGAAGAGGATGATAAAGTAACCTTAATGACTATCCATAGTGCCAAGGGATTGGAATTTCCTATAGTTTATATGGCAGGTATGGACGAAGGCATCTTTCCGGGGGTACGTTCTTTGATGGATGAGACGGCTTTAGAGGAGGAGCGTCGCCTTTGTTATGTGGCAATTACAAGGGCAAAGGAAAAGTTATATCTTACCACATCTGCTGTACGAACGATGTACGGGCAGGTGAAACCTTATGTAGAAAGCCGCTTCCTTAAAGAAATCCCTGTCGATTTGTTGGATGAAATCCGCGGGAATAGCAGTGAGGCAAAGAGACGTACTCTAATCAGGAGTAATAATGAGCAGAAGAGCAAATGGGCATTGTCCTCTGCGGGAATAATGAATAAGCCGGTGGCAAAAAAGAGTATAAAAGCAAGGTTTGACTGGCAGGTCGGAGATAAAGTGTCGCATCGTATGTGGGGAAAAGGACAAGTTGCAGAGGTAACAGGGAGCGGAAAGCATATGATGTTAAAACTCATCTTCCCCAATGATCAGATTCGTCAGGTTATGGTAGCTTTTGCGCCAATTGAAAAAGAGGAATAATATGGTAACGGCAGAAATTATAAAAAAAGCGGAAGAATTACGAAAAAAGCTGCGCCATCACAGTTATTTATATTATGTATTGGATAAGCCTGAAATTACAGATTTTGAATTTGACCGCCTGTATCGGTCACTTGTGGATCTGGAAAAAGAATACCCTGAAATAGTAACGCCTGATTCGCCAACCCAAAGAGTCGGAGGGAAAGCATCGGATGATTTCAGGAAGATTCCTTTTAAAAAGCCGATGTTGAGTCTGGCAAATGCTTTCAGTGCGGAAGAACTTCGTGATTTTGACCGGCGTGTCCATGGCGGCATAGGTGCAATGCCTGTGGAATATATCACAGAACTTAAAATTGACGGACTTTCTATGAATCTCATTTACGAGAATGGATCATTAGTGCAGGGACTGACGCGGGGAGATGGGAAGGTAGGCGAAGATGTAACATCAAATGTAAAGACAATTAAAACAATTCCTTTATATATTGAAAACGCGCCTGCCTATATGGAAGTTCGCGGTGAGGTATATATGCCTCGTAAAAGTTTTATTGCGTTGAATGAAGAACGTGATGAGGCGGGAATGATGCCTTTTGCTAACTGCAGAAATGCAGCGGCAGGATCACTTCGCCAATTGGATCCCAAAGTAACGGCCGCGCGGAACTTGGATTTTTTTGCTTATGCGCTGGGGGCAGAAGAGGGATTGGATATTTCCTCACAGGATGATCTGCTTCTGCAGTTGAAGAAATTTCATTTCCGTGTAAATCCCCATTATCGAAAATGGGATTCCATAGAGGGGGTTATCACAGGAGTCCGGGAATGGGAAAAGAAGCGTCGTGAACTGGACTATGATACTGACGGAATGGTCATTAAAGTAAATGATTTCCGGCAGCAGGAATTATTGGGTGCTACGGGGAAAGATCCGAAGTGGGCTATAGCATATAAGTATCCACCGGAGGAAGCGGTTACAAAAATAGAAAAGATTGTTGTTTCTATGGGGCGGACCGGCGTACTGACACCGTCGGCTGATTTGACACCTGTCCGCTTGGCCGGCACGACGGTAAAAAGGGCAACACTTCATAACCTGGATTTTATTCGGGAAAAAGATATTCGCGAAGGAGATACTGTTATCATTTACAAAGCCGGTGAAATTATTCCTGAAATAGCAGCTGTCTTAAAAGAAAAGAGAAATGGCAGTGAAAAGGAATTTGAGATGCCCGAAAATTGTCCGGTATGTGGAAATCCCATACGAAGGATCGATACGGAAGCGGCATTCCGTTGTATAAATCCTGCCTGTGGCGGTGTGGTTCGTGAAAAGCTCATTCACTTCGCTTCTCGTGATGCGATGGACATAGAAGGCTTGGGCCCCGCGGTGGTAGACAGTTTGCTTGCATATCGGCTGGTTGCGGATGCGGCGGATTTCTATGCGTTAAAAGAAGATGATTTGCGGCAGATTGAGCGAATGGGTGAAAAAAGTGCAGCTAATCTAATTACTGCTATTCGTGCCAGTAAAGAACGAGGACTTGCCAAATTGCTTTTTGGTCTTGGGATACGTTTCCTTGGAGAAAAAGGCAGTGAGCTGGCAGCTCATTATTTTCATACGATAGATGCTATTATGGCTGCTGATGTGGAAACGATTGAAGAAACGGAAGGGATCGGTAAAATAACGGCAAAAAGTTTATATGACTATTTTCATGATGAGAAAAACATAGAAATGATTAATAAATTAAAAAATGCCGGCGTCTTAATGGAGGAAATTAAAGAAGAATCGGAAAGCGGGATGTTTTCCGGGGAATCTGTTGTACTTACAGGAAAGCTTGCAGTTATGGGAAGGCGTGAGGCATCAGATTTGATCAAGCGTCTGGGGGGAACGACACAAAGTTCTGTGACGAATACCACTACTCTCGTTGTGGCGGGGGAAGATGCAGGAAGTAAGTTGGAAAAAGCAAGAGCGAAGGGCATTCCGGTGATAGATGAACAAGAGTTTCTGAAACGTGCGGGGGTGGGAATAAAAGAATAAACGGTATCAGAACTTGTATGTTATAATTATGGCGTATTTATAGTTATTAATAGTAAGGGAGTGGATCTATGAAAATCACGATAGAAGAAGCGCGTAAAATAGCACTTCTTTCCCGTCTGGAGTTCAGTGCAGAAGATCTGGAAAAAATGCGTGAATCTATGAACAGTATTCTCACCCATATGGAAGAATTGAATCAACATGATACGGAGGGCGTAGAACCGACGGCTCATGCGGTAGAACAGTATAATGTCATGCGTGAAGATGAACCGCATCAGTCTTTATCAAATGAGGAAGCACTTTTTAATGCGCCGGAAAAAGAAGGCGGTTATTTTAAAGTGCCTAAAATTATATAGGAGGTACAGTGGTGGAGTATACAATTCATGGTCTTCATGAAAAACTTGTCAATAAAGATATATCTTCTGTAGAATTAACAAAAAAGATTATTGCCCATCGGAATCTTGTGGAACGGGAGATCCATGCATTTTTGTTGACGAGTGATGAAACGGCGTTGGAGAGGGCGGCAGAAGTAGATAAAAGGATTGCTTCAGGAGAAGGGATTTCTGAACTGGCAGGGATTCCCGGGGCAATTAAAGATAATGTGTGCATTAAGGGACAGCCCTGTACAGCTGCATCGAAAATGCTGGAGAATTTTATAGCTCCTTATAATGCTACAGTCATTGAAAAATTAGAAAGCTGTGACTATATTTCTCTCGGTAAATTGAATATGGATGAATTTGCTATGGGGAGCAGTACGGAGTGTTCTTATTTCGGGCCTACCCATAACCCCTGGAACCTGGAAAGTGTTCCCGGCGGTTCCTCCGGCGGCAGTGCGGCGGCAGTAGCTGCTAATGAAGCAATTTGGACTCTTGGTTCTGATACCGGCGGATCCATCCGGCAGCCTGCTTCTTTTACCGGGATTGTAGGTCTTAAGCCAACGTATGGTCTTGTTTCCCGCTATGGGCTTTTGGCATTTGCTTCGTCACTGGACCAGATCGGCCCGTTGACCAAGGACGTGACTGACGCAGCTATCGTTTTAAATGCTATTGCGGGTTACGACCATCGGGATTCCACGTCTATCCGTATGGAAAAGAAGGATTACAAGAAAGCTCTTATAAAAGATGTAAAAGGATTTCGTATCGGTGTACCCCGAGAATTCTTCGGTAAAGGAATCGGGGAAGAAACAAAAGAAGCAATTAAATCGGCGCTTGCTTATTATGAAAAAGAGGGAGCTGAAATCGTGGATGTTTCTATCCCCCATATTACCAGCGGTGTAGATGTGTATTATATCATTGCTCCTGCGGAAGCAAGTTCCAATCTGGCGCGTTATGACGGCGTCGGATTTGGTTACCGTGCTTCAGGAAAAGATATTGTGGATATGTATATTAAGAGCAGAAGTACGGGATTTGGCGAAGAAGTCAAGCGTCGTATCATGATTGGCAACTATGTGCTTTCTGCAGGTTATTATGATGCATACTACCTGACTGCGCTGAAAGTTCGCACTCTTTTGAAGCGGGAGTTTGAAAAAGCTTTTGAGCGGTGTGATATTCTTGCAGCACCTTCTGCATCAGGAACTGCCTTCAAATTTGGCGCTTTTTCGGATCCGCTGGCGCTGTATATGGAAGATATCTGTACGGTGCCGGTTAATTTGATTGGTGCACCCTCCATCAGCATTCCTGTCGGATTTAAAGATGGGATGCCTCTTGGTATGCAGCTTATCGGACCGACGCTTGGAGAAGAAAAGATTCTGCAGGCTGCCTATACGTTTGAACAGGATCATCCTGAATTTACGAAGACAGCGCCGAAAGGAGAGTTTGAATGAAATACGAAGTTGTCATTGGTCTTGAAGTCCACACGGAGTTGAGAACAAAAACAAAAATTTTCTGCGGCTGTAAAACTTCTTTTGGCGCAGATCCCAATACAAATGTATGTCCTGTATGTCTTGGGCTTCCCGGTGTGCTTCCTGTCTTAAACAGAAAAGTGTTGGAATTCGGTGTAAGAGCGGGATTAGCTTTGAATTGTGAAATTGCCCGATTCAGTAAATTTGACAGAAAAAATTATTATTATCCGGATCTGCCAAAAAATTTCCAGACGTCTCAATTTGATTTGCCGATTTGTGGTCCTGGATTCCTTGATGTGGAAGTAGAAGGGGAAAAGAAGCATATCCGCATTACTCGTGCCCATATGGAAGAGGATGCCGGCAAGCTGGTTCATCATGGCAATTCCATTACGGACTCTGACTATTCTTTGGTGGATTATAACCGCACGGGAACACCGCTGCTGGAGATCGTTTCTGAACCGGATATGCGTTCTGCGAAAGAAGCAGTGGCCTACATGGAGAAATTGCGTGCGATTCTCCAATATGTGGAAATCTCTGACTGCCGTATGGAAGAAGGCAGTCTCCGTTGTGATGCCAATGTTTCAGTTCGTCCTATTGGACAGAAAGAATTGGGGACAAAAACGGAAATTAAAAATATCAACTCTTTCAGAGGTGTTGAAAGGGCTATTGAATATGAAGCGCTTCGTCAGGCGGAACTTTTGGAAGAAGGCGGGAAGATTATTCAGGAAACAAGAACATGGGATGAAAAAGAAGGTATAACCAAAAGTATGCGTTCCAAGGAAGAAGCCAATGACTATCGTTATTTTCCTGAACCGGATCTTGTACCGTTTACAGTAAGCAAAGAGTATATTGAAGAAATACGGAAAACGCTTCCTGAACTTCCCGATGCAAGAAAAGAAAGATATATGAGATGTTTCGGGCTTTCTTCTGAAGATGCGGTTATGATGACAAATGACAAGGATCGGTCGGATTATTTCGAAGCAGTTGTTAAGGCGGGAGCCGATCCCAAAGCCGCTGTAAACTGGTTGATGGGAGAATTTGCGAGTCAGCTGTCCACTGATGGCATTGAAATCGCGGCGGCTCCTGTTACTGCTGAAAATTTGGCAGAATTGCTAAAGTTGATTAGTAAAGGGACTATTTCCGGTAAAATTGCAAAGAAGGTCTTTGCGGATATGTGGAAAGATGGTGGTGGCGCGGAAGAAATCGTCAGAGTAAAAGGTCTTACCCAGATTAGTGATACAGGAGAATTGGAGGGGCTGGTTGCAAACGTTATTGCCGAGCATCCCCAGGCTGTTGCCGACTTCAAGGCAGGGAAGAAGAAAGCTGTGGGGGCTCTTGTAGGGCAGATTATGAAAGTAACGAAAGGACAGGCCAATCCGCAGGTGGTTAATCAGCTTCTTGCCAAGAAATTATCTGAATTATGAGTGAAAACAATCAGAACGAGGTAAGGAAAGAACCGCATGTCATGTCCAGAGATGATGTGAATGACTATGACGGACTGACGTTGAATGAGCAAGGGGAGCAGGAAGAACGGTCTGCAGAAGACTCTTTCATCCATATATATATGATTCATATTCATGAATTGCCATGGTGGAAGAAACTGTTAGGAGGGTTAGGTATCGCCGTTTTTATACTGCTGGGATTGGTATTGGTGTGGCTGTTCTTTATCTATGGAGCTATTGTTTTAGCCACAGTTGCAATAATCTATTTCATAAGGAAATATCTTTTAAAATAATCGAGAAACGGGTGTCAGGCAGGCATCCGTTTTCATTTTCTTATATACAGTATCGATAAAAAACGATATAATGATATAGGAAATACATTTTATATCATGGTAAAGAATAGGGTTTAGAAGGAGAATTTGTATGGGAAATGCCAAAATTGAAAGACAATATATGGGAAAGATGACGCCTTTCAGGCTGGCAGCTCCTTTTCAGCCTATGGGGGATCAGCCTGAAGCAGTGAAGTCGCTGACAGATGGTTTGAGAGATGGACATTGGGCGCAGGTTTTGCTGGGGGCTACGGGTACGGGAAAAACTTTCACGATGGCAAAAGTGATTGAAGAAATGCAACGTCCGACACTGATTATTTCCCCAAATAAAACATTGGCGGCACAGACTGCCAGTGAATTTAAGGATTTCTTTCCTGATAATGCGGTGTATTATTTTGTGAGTTACTATGATTATTTTCAGCCTGAATCCTACATACCGCAGACGGATACATATATAGAAAAAGATTCCTCAAGAAACGAGGAGATTGATCGTCTTCGCCATTCTGCGACAATGGCTCTTTTTGAGAGGCGTGATGTTATTATCGTGGCATCAGTTTCCTGCATTTACGGATTAGGAGATCCTGAGGATTACAGTACACTGGGATTGTCACTTCGGCCCGGTGAAGAAATCACGCGGGATCAAATTCTCTCGCGCTTGGTAGATATGCAGTATTTGCGGAATGATCTTAATTTTACTCGCGATACGTTCCGTGTAAGAGGTGATACAATTGATGTGTTTCCTGCATCTTCCAATAATACAGCAGTGCGGATAGAAATGTTTGGTGATGAAATTGAATCTCTGTACGAATTTGATGTTTTGACAGGTGCCACAGTGGCGGAACGGGATCATATCGGAATATTTCCCGCATCCCACTATGTAACAACTTCCGGGAAGTTAAAAAATGCCATTGCTAAAATTAAGGTGGAGTTGGAAGAGCGCCTGAAGGAACTTCGGGAGCAGGATCGTATTTTAGAAGCACAGCGTCTCATGCAGCGGACAAATTATGATTTGGAGATGATGCAGGAAGTGGGGTATTGCTCAGGTATCGAAAATTATTCGCGCCATATGTCGGATCGCAGGCCGGGAGACCCTCCATATACACTGCTTGATTATTTTCCTGATGACTATATGATTATGATTGATGAATCCCATATTACCGTACCTCAGCTTCATGCCATGTACAATGGAGACCAGTCGCGAAAACACACGCTGGTGGATTATGGGTTCCGTCTGCCAAGCGCGCTGGATAACCGTCCCCTGACTTTTGAGGAATTTACGGACCGAATCAATCAGATCATTTATGTTTCCGCTACGCCAGGCCGTTATGAAATGAGTGTGCAGACGAATATGGCGGAGCAGATTATCCGTCCTACAGGCCTGTTGGACCCCAGCGTAGAAGTCCGTCCTATTGAAGGACAGATGGATGATTTGCTGGGAGAAATTCATAAACGGGAAGCAGTCAATGAACGAGTTTTGATTACTACGTTGACAAAGAAAATGGCGGAAGATTTAACGGACTTTTTAAATGAAGCAGGAGTGAAAGTCAGATATCTCCATTCCGATGTGGCGACAATTGAACGGGCGGAGATTATCCGGGATCTCCGTGCCGGTGAGTTTGATGTGCTTGTGGGAATAAATCTCCTTCGTGAAGGGCTGGATATGCCGGAGGTCTCTCTGGTGGCCATTTTAGATGCCGATAAAGAGGGTTTTTTGCGTAATGAAACATCCATGATACAGGTTATCGGCCGTGCGGCGAGAAATGCTCATGGACATGTCATCATGTATGCGGATCGTATGACAAAATCCATGAAGTATGCGATCGAGGAAACGAACCGCAGAAGAAAAATTCAGGAAGCTTATAATACAAAACATCATATCGTGCCGAAAACAATCCGAAAAAAAGTAAAGGATTTAATTGAACTTACTAAAATCAGTGAAAGTACGGAAACGTACGGAAGTGGAGATCAATCCGTTGAAAATTTATCTGATGAAGAACTATATAATCAGATGAAGAATGCTGAGCGGAATATGAAACGGGCGGCAAAAACAATGGAGTTTGAAGAGGCTGCCCTGTGGCGGGATCGGCTTGCCGGATTTCGCCAGCAGTGGAGTGGTCGGTACGGTTCCCGTGCGGATTCAGCTTTGAGGCGCCAGGAAAGCCAGAATAAGAGAATCAATCGTCCTCTTAAAAAGAGAATCTGAGATAACGGAAGGATAATTATGGAAAAAGGAATTGTTATACAAGGGGCAAGACAGAATAATTTAAAAAATATCAATCTGACACTCCCGAGAAATAAATTGATTGTATTCAGCGGTCTTTCGGGATCAGGAAAATCTTCCCTTGCTTTTGACACAATTTATGCGGAGGGACAAAGAAAATATGTAGAATCGCTTTCCGCTTACGCACGACAGTTCTTGGGACAGATGAATAAACCGGATATTGATAAAATTGAAGGCTTATCCCCTGCTATTTCCATTGATCAGAAATCAACAAGCCACAATCCGCGTTCTACAGTAGGAACGGTTACGGAGATTCATGATTATCTCCGTATGCTCTATGCCCATGCAAGCCGCGCCTTCTGCCCTCATTGCGGCAAACCGATTGAGAGGCAGACGACGGATCAGATCGTAGATGCCCTGATTGATTTGGGAGACCGCACTAAATTGATGATTCTTGGACCTGTGGCAGTCAGTCAAAAAGGAACGCATAAGAAGCTTCTGGAAGAATTGCGGAAAGAAGGTTATGTACGTGTGCGTGCGGACAATATACTGTATTCTCTTTCCGATGAAATTATTCTTGAGAAAAACAAAAAACATACTATTGAAGTCGTGATAGACAGGATCATTATTAAGGAGGGGATCGCCAAGCGGTTGACCGATTCCGTAGAAGCGGCGCTTAAATTGGGGGACGGTATGATGATTGCCGCTGTAGTGGATGGAAATGATCATATTTTCAGTTCCCATTTTGCCTGTCCTGATTGTGGCATTTCTTTACCTAAACCGGTGCCGCGGATTTTTTCTTTCAATAATCCTTTCGGTGCCTGTCCTGCGTGCATGGGGCTTGGTTCCTCTTTGGAGGCGGATTTTAACAGGATTATCCCTAATCGGGAGATATCCTTCCGTTTGGGGGCAATTAAACCGTTTCCTTATAACAAGGATACCTGGCTTTACAGACAACTTGACGCCTTTCTTGAAGGTTACAAGCTTACCATGGATTGCTGTTATAATGATCTGCCGGAAAAAGCGAAAGTGGAATTCCAGCAGGGAGGTGCTGACCTGTTGGCGTTCAGTTATACGAACATGGAGGGGGAAACTAAAGAATACCACCGCGCTTTTGAAGGAATCATTCCTATGACAAAAAGGAGATATGAGGAGGCGTGGACAGACAAGATGAAAGAAACGCTCTCCAATTTTCTGATTGAAAAGCCGTGTCCTGTTTGCCACGGGGCCCGCCTTCGTCCAGAAAGCCTTGCTTTTCGCGTAGGTAATAAAAATATAGCGGAAATTTCCGATATGGCCGTATCGGATCTTTTACAATTTTTTGATAATCTTGATCTGACGGAAAAAGAAAAAATCATTGCGGAACAGATTCTTCATGAGATTCATAACCGTCTTACCTTTTTAATCAATGTGGGATTGGATTATCTTACTTTATCCCGTACGGCGACTACACTTTCCGGCGGGGAAGCACAGCGGATCAGGCTGGCAACACAGATCGGATCCGGTCTTGTAGGCGTTCTGTATATTCTCGACGAACCTTCGATTGGCCTCCATCAGAGGGATAATGATAAATTACTGGATACACTGAAAGGGATGCGGGATCTGGGCAATACGCTGATTGTTGTGGAGCATGATGAAGATACCATCCGCGCAGCCGACTGGATTGTGGATATCGGTCCGGGCGCTGGCGAACAGGGCGGCCGTGTAGTGGCGGAAGGAACGATTGAACAGGTGGAGGCAGTAAAAAATTCTTTAACCGGGCAATATCTGAAAGGCAGCCGATATATTCCTTTGCCGCCCAAAAGACGTACCGGGAACGGGATGTCCCTTATAATTAAAGGTGCATCGGAACATAATCTGAAACATATTGATGTAAGGATTCCTTTAGGGGCGTTTTCCGTAGTGACAGGAGAATCGGGGTCAGGAAAAAGCACTCTGATTAATGAGATTTTGTATCAGGGATTATCTAATATAAAAAATCGTACTTCTTATGGAAATGCCGCTTTTGAAGCGATTGAAGGCGCGGAATATGTGGATAAGATCGTTAATATAGATCAGCAGCCTATCGGTAGGACGCCCCGTTCCAATGCGGCGACCTATACAAGCCTTTTTAGTGATATCCGTGAACTGTTCAGCCAGACTTCGGAAGCAAAAATGCGTGGATATAAGCCGGGGCGGTTTAGTTTCAATGTAAAAGGCGGACGATGCGAAGCCTGCCATGGTGACGGTATTATAAAAATTGAAATGCAGTTCCTTTCAGATGTCTATGTACCTTGTGAAGTGTGCCATGGTGCAAGGTATAACAGAGAGACATTGGAAGTCCGTTATAAAGGGAAAAATATTTCTGATGTACTTAATATGACGGTGGATGAGGCAATTCCGTTTTTTGAGAATCATGATAAGATTTTGCGTAAACTGCGGACTTTGCAGGAAGTGGGACTCGGATATATTCATCTGGGACAGCCTGCTACAACCATGTCCGGCGGTGAAGCGCAGCGTGTGAAACTGGCGACGGAACTCATGAGGAGAGATACGGGAGATACACTGTATATCCTTGATGAACCGACCACAGGACTTCACAGTGAAGATATTCGAAAATTACTGGTGATTTTACAGAAGCTGGTAGATCAGGGAAATACGGTAGTCGTTATTGAGCACAACCTTGATGTGGTTAAAGTGGCGGACTATATTATCGATTTGGGGCCCGAAGGGGGAGATAAGGGCGGAGAAGTAGTAGCTTTTGGTACTCCTGAGGAAATCTGCAAAGTCAAACGCTCCTATACGGGGCAGTACTTAAAACCTGTTATAGAACGGACCAGGAAATTGATGAAGGAACATCATGGAGACGATTAATACATTAATACGGGCAAAAGTAGATGCGTTGCCTGATTCTCCCGGCGTATATCGTTGGAAAGATAAAGACGGACGCGTTATTTATGTAGGGAAGGCCGTCAATTTAAAAAACAGAGTTCGTTCCTATGTGAGGGAAGATAAGAACCGCTCTCCTAAAGTGGCAGCCATGATCCGTCATGCAGCGGATTTGGATATCACCATGACGGCAACAGAGATGGAAGCTCTTATTTTGGAATGCAATCTGATTAAAGAACTGCACCCGAAGTACAATATTTCCCTCCGTGATGATAAATCTTATCCCTATGTGAAAATCACGGTTAATGAAAAATGGCCGCGTATTCTTGTGACAAGAAATATCAGAAGAGATGATGGTGCTAAATATTTCGGCCCTTTTACTGATGTAGGGAGTCTGCGAAAAACGTTGAGTCTTATCCGCAGGCTGTATCCGATTAGGACCTGCCGGAGTATGAAGGTCAGCCGTCCATGCCTTCAATACCATATGAATCTGTGCTGTGCTCCTTGCTGGAATCACTGCACAGAAGAGCAATACCATGAGTATGTAGTAAAAACCTGTGATTTATTTGAAGGGAAAAATACGGAGCTTGTAAAGGCACTGCAAAAAGATATGGAGTCGGCATCGGAAGAAATGAATTTTGAACGTGCGGCGGTGCTCAGGGATCAGCTTCATGCTGTACAGAGTGTGCAGCAGAGGCAAAATATCGTTTCCAAAGAGGGTGATTTTGATGTGGTGGGGATGTCACGTCTTGATGAACACGCCGGTTTGGAAATTTTTTATATCCGTTACGGGAAAATGGTGGGGAAAGAAAATCTCAGTATTCCTGACAGTCTTCATGAAACGGATGAGGATATTATCGCGGCATTTATTAAAAATTTTTACGGTGCGAATCCATCTTCTGTACCGAAGGAAATCATACTGCCGATTTTGCCGCAGGAATCATTGCTTTTAACTGCGTGGCTGTCAAAACTTCGCAACGGTGATGTCAAAATATATGTTCCTGAACGTGGATTTAAGCGCAGATTGAAAGACATGGCGCAGTCTAACGCTGCGAAATACTTGGCGGATAAAAAATTACAATGGGAATATCAGGATGCCCGTGAACAAGGCGCTGTGAATAAATTGAAAGAACTGCTCCATTTGCCAAAGCTGCCTGAACGGATAGAATGTTTTGATATTTCTCATAATCAGGGGGCGGAAACTACAGGATCCATGGTTGTATTCGAAAGCGGGCGCCCCAATAAAAAGGAATACCGCAGATTCAAACTGCAGTCGACTCAGGGGACGCCCGATGATTTCAAGTCTATGGCAGAAGTTATGGCACGGAGATATGGTATAGAAACCAAGTGGCCAAGACCGGATTTGATTGTTCTTGACGGCGGCAAAGGCCAGCTGGATGCTGCGCTTCCGGTGATCCGAAGCTGTGGAATTGATACACCGGTCATTGGCCTTGCCAAGCGTATGGAAGAAATCTATGTGGAAGGGCAGACGGATCCGATTATCATTGATCCGCACGAACCGGCGCTGCAGCTCCTGCAATTTATTCGTGATGAAGCCCATCGTTTTGTTATCACTTATCATAGAAAGTGGACGTCAAAAAGGAATACGGAATCCATATTGGATCATATTGCGGGAATCGGACCACAGCGTAGAAATGCACTGTGGCATGCTTTCCGTTCGCTTGATGAAATGCGGAATGCGACAGTGGAGGAACTTACCCGTGTGAAAGGGATGAATAAAACGGCAGCAGAAAATGTTTTCCGGTTTTTCAGGATGAAGAAGGACGAAAAACGAATGTTGGTGGAAGGATTTATTGATGGGGAAAGAGATGATTCATCGAAATTTTAAAAGAGAGATCGAAGTAATATCTCTTGAGAAAGTGCTTTTAAAACCGGAAGTAAAAAAATGAAGAAATTGAGGGTCCCCATTTTTTGATTTGCAATGAAACTTATTGACAAACACAAAGCTGCCCCGTATAATGATGAAGTTGAATATTATTTGATGTTGTCGATACACAGCATACAAGACAGCAAAAGGTCCGATCGGTAAGGAGGTGCAAGAAATGCCAAGTCCAAAGAGTAAACATTCCAAATCTCGTCGGGATAAAAGACGTGCCAATTGGAAGCTGACCGTTCCGGGTCTGGTAGAATGTCCACAGTGCCATGCAATGAAATTGCCGCATCATGTTTGTCCGGTATGTGGTTTCTATAAAGGAAGATCAGTTATTCAAGCAAAGACAGAAGAATAATTCTTCACAATAATACATTCCATGTTCAATGGAGTGTATTTTTTATGCATAATGGATAGAAGACATTAGAAAAGGATTCCTTTAAGCATTTCATGGAAAAGTGTGCTACAATATATGGCAATTAATTCTGCCTATGATAAGGCAGAAAGTATAGGAGGATGAGTAGAATGGTAGGAAAAAAGTGGAGAAAAGCAGCAGCAGCAGGTATTGCAGGAGTTTTAGCCGTAGGAGTTTTGGCAGGATGTGGAAATTCATTCGGCACGGGCAGCAACGGAAAAATGAAAATAGGAGTTGTACAAATTGTACAGCATCCGGCACTTGACGAATCAAATAGGGGATTTGTCGATGCTTTGGCTGCGAGGGGACTAAAGGACAAGATTGAAATTGACCAGCAGAATGCACAGGGAGATCAGTCTAATTTACGTTCTATTGCCAATCGATTCGTGTCAGGGAATTATAATTTGATTTGCGCTATTTCTACGCCGGCTGCGCAGGCTATGGCGAATGCCACAAATCAAATCCCGATTATTTGTACGGCTATTGCTGATTATGAAAATGCGAAGCTTATGAAATCGGAAAAGATGCCTGATGCTAATGTGACCGGTACTCATGACCGCGGTCCCTTGGAGAAGCAGGTTTCTTTGATTCGTGAGATTATTCCGAATGTTAAAAGAATCGGGATTATTTACAATTCCAGCGAAATCAATTCTGTTGTGCAGGCAAAAAGATTGAAAGAAGTATGTGTACCGTTGGGGATTGATGTGGCGGAACTGACAGTAAATTCGGTTAATGATGTGCAGCAGGTGGCGGAAGGGTTCCTAGGGGGCAACGTAGAAGCTATTTTTATTCCGACTGATAATATTATTGCATCGTCTATTCCAACATTGATGTCCGTAGCCAATAAAGAAAAAATTCCTGTTTTTGGTGCTGAAGTGGGGCATGTAAAGTCTGGAGTTTTGGCTTCGGAATCAATTAGTTTCTATGATATTGGAAAGCGAGCAGGTCAAATGGCCGCAGATATCCTTGAAGGGAAAAAGCAGATAAGGGATTTCCCTGTAGAAGGCGCAGCTAACTCCAAGCTGTATATCAATAAAGCAGAAATGGAAAATTTAGGAATACAGATTCCAAAGTCAGTTCTTGATCGGGCGGAACTCTTGTAGTTTTTGGGGAAAGGAATCGGTAAATGACCGCAATAAGGCGGAACTGGTGGATGCTGTTGCTGATTGCAGTTTGCGCTGTAATCGTAATGGCATCTGTCATTGATGACCATTCAACAGTATTAAAAAAACAAATCAGGCTTATTCCACAAAAAGGATTTTATTATATCGGAATCCTGCAGAGTGATTCTTTACCGGAACAGGAGAAAATGGTTGCCGGAATAAAAGCGGCTTTGGCATCGAGGGGGTATCGGGAGAAAGATAATATCCGGATTGACGTTTTTTCTGCTGATGGTGATGAGAAAAAACTTGATGCCCAGGCTAAAAATTTCGTCAAAGATAAAAAAGATTTGATTATTACAGTGGGAACTGATGCGACGAAAGCTTGTGTCCTTGCAACAAAGTCTGTTCCCATTGTAGGTGTGGGAATGCTTCCACCGGAAAGTAATAATTTTTTTGATAATAGTTATAATCTGATAGGAATCAGTGATATGCCTGCAGTACTGAACCAAATACGTATGGCGGCAAAGGTGCTTTCCCTTCAAACCGTTGGAATTATTTTTAATCCGAAAGATGAAGGGGCTGTGATCCAACTGAATCTGCTTCGAGATGCAAGTGAAAAAAAGGGGATTCATATTTATGAAGTGGCTTTTGATGAAAAAGAGGATCCCATCAGTCAGATAGAAAAGTTTAGCGGACACGTAGATGCGGTATATATTCCTGCAGATGAAACCGTTCTAAAGTCTTTTGATGAGATCGTGAAGCATTTGATGAAACTTGGTATTCCGGTTATTGGAGAAAATGCGGAGATGGTTAGGAGAGGAGCCTTGCTTTCTGTATCTGCAGAGTATTATCGTATGGGATTCAGTGGCGGCCGGATTGCTTCAGAATTGCTGGATGGGAAAAAGAAACCTTATGAAATCGGTATTACCAAGCAGATCGATCCTGATTGGATCGTGAACATGTCTGTGGCAAAAACATTGAAGAAAGAACTGCCTTACGACGTGTGGCAGAAAGCAAGAAAATTATATTTGTATGATGGGCAGGCGGCAAGACCGTAGCCTGTGTTGTGGGGTGAAATTGATGTTTGATCTATTTATATCTACAGTTGCCCAGGGACTTATGTGGTCTATGCTGGCAATTGGAGTCTTTTTATCTTTCCGTGTTCTTGACGTACCGGACATGACTTGTGAAGGCAGCTTTCCTCTCGGAGGAGCTGTTGCCGCTTCACTTATTTCTTCAAATGTAAATCCCGGCTGGGGGATTCTTAGTGCTATGATCTGCGGTGCTGCAGCAGGAGTTATCACAGGTATTTTATATACGAAATTAAAAATTCCGGCAATTCTTTCCGGAATCCTGACAATGATTGCCCTGTATTCTATTAACCTTCATGTGATGGGGAAAGCAAATATTTCTCTGCTTCGGTCAGATACAGTATTTTCTGTTACCGGTAAATTTTTCCATACGGACCCTTCTGTTAGTGCATTTATCGTCCCTTTTGTTTTTATGGTAATTATCAGTGCCTTTATTTATTGGTTTTTCGGTACTGAATTGGGCATGTGCATTCGCGCGACAGGATACAATCCACAAATGGTTCGTGCCCAAGGGGTAAATACAGATTCTATGATTATATTGGGGCTTTGTCTAAGCAATGCTCTGATTGGATTATGTGGTGCTGTAGTAGCCCAGAATAATGGTTTTGCTGATGTGGGAATGGGTATTGGTACTATCGTGATCGGCTTGGCCTCCGTGATTATTGGCGAGGTTATTCTCGGATCAGATAGTTTTTCGTCGTCTCTGATGGCGGTTGTTCTTGGTTCGATAATTTATAGGATCGTTATTGCTGCAGTACTTCATTTGGGGATGCCGCCGAATGATTTGAAGCTGTTTACTGCAATTATTGTTATGTTTGCGTTGGCGACGCCTTTGATTAAGGAGAAAGCCAATCTGGGAAAGGCAGGCTGATTATGTTAAAAATTTCACATATCAGCAAGACTTTTTTTCGGGGAACACCTAATGAAAAGAAAGCATTGATTGATTTATCACTGACTTTGAATGATGGGGATTTTTGCACTGTCATCGGTGGTAATGGTGCGGGGAAAAGTACCCTTCTGAATGCTGTTTCCGGAGTTTATATTCCTGATGAAGGAACAATTGAGTTGAACGGTGCAGACGTAACACGGATGAGTGAATTCAGGCGTGCCAAATTTATTGGACGCGTGTTTCAAGATCCTATGAAAGGGACTGCAGGTGGAATGCAGTTGGAGGAAAATCTTCTTTTAGCTTCCCGCCGTGGAGAAAGCCGCCGATTGAAATGGGCTTTTTCTGATGGTGATCACGAAAAATATAGAGAAATGGTAGCCCGCCTTGATTTAGGACTTGAAGATCGTTTGGGAACAAGAATTGATCTTCTTTCAGGGGGGCAGCGCCAAGCAGTGACACTGTTGATGGCGACACTGAAAAAGCCGGATATTCTTCTCCTTGATGAACCGACAGCTGCTTTAGATCCTAAAACTGCGGATAAGGTTCTGAAAATTACGGATGAAATTGTCAGTGAGCAGCATTTAACAACTTTGATGATTACCCATAATATGCGTGATGCTTTAAGATACGGAAACCGTCTGATTATGATGAATAGCGGACGAATTATTGCCGATTATGCAGAAGAGGAAAAACGGGAACTGACAATTGAAGTGCTCCTCAAAAAGTTTGAGGAAAATGCAGATGCATTGAGTGATAAGGTTATTCTAGGATAGGACTTGAAAAATATATGCACTCTGTGTATAATGGCTAAGGTATGAACTGCATCCCGGGATTTCGATACTCCGACGAATCACTTAGATGCGGCAATTTATTTACAGGAGGCTTAATTATGCTTACAGCAGAACAGAAAAAAGAAATTATTGCACAGTATGCGGTACATGAAGGCGATACAGGATCTCCGGAGGTGCAGATCGCTATCCTCTCCAAGAGAATCGCTCTTCTTACTGAACACCTGAAAGAACACAAGAAAGACCATCATTCCCGCCGCGGATTGCTGAAACTGGTCGGGCAGCGCAGAAACATGCTTGATTACCTTCGCCGCAGTGATATTGAAAGATACAGAATGCTTGGTGAAAAACTGGGTCTGCGCCTGAAATAAGGCGAAAAGAAAAGGAAATGACAGTAGAAAATTCTGCTGTCGTTTTTTTATGGGACTTTCGACTGTGTGCGGAGTGCAGAAAGAAAATTTATTTGATTTAGAATCTTATTAAGCATATAATAATACGGTACATATTTAAAAAGATTAGATATTATAAGGAGGAAAGGGAATGGAGAAATCCTTTCGTATGGAACTTGCCGGCCGTCCGCTGATTGTTGAAACAGGAAAAATGGCAAAGCAGGCAAGTGGTGCAGTTTTGGTCAGATACGGTGAAACCGTGGTTCTTGTAACTTCTACCGCAAGTAAAGAAGCAAGAGAGGGAATGGATTTTTTTCCGCTGACTGTTGATTACGAGGAAAAAATGTATGCCGTAGGCAAAATGCCGGGAGGATTTCTTCGGCGTGAAGGCCGTCCGGGAAATTCAGCGATTCTGAATGCCCGACTGATTGACCGCCCGATCCGTCCTTTATTTGATAAGAGGTGCCGCAATGATATACATGTGATGGCAACAGTTCTTTCTGTAGATTATGATAATGCGCCTGAACTTTGCGGAATGCTTGGCGCATCTGCTTCTTTGGGGATTTCCGATATCCCGTGGGACGGACCGATTGCGGGTGTCCGTGTGGGCTGTGTTGACGGGAAGTTTGTCATCAATCCGACGCAGGAACAGCTCAAAGTATCCACTTTGAATATTACTGTTGCAGGTTCTGAAACAGCTATTCTAATGGTAGAAGGCGGTGCACAGGAGGCGCTGGAAGAAGATGTCCTTGACGCTATTATGTTTGGACATGAAACCATTAAAGAACTGGTGGCATTCCAGAAGAAGATTATTGAAGAAGTAGGAAAGCCGAAGCGTACATTGATCTTCCCGGAAATTCCGGAAGAGATTAAAACTGCTATTTATGCCTATGCTGAAAGACCGCTTAAAGAAGCGATTTTTAATCCGGATAAGCTGACCCGTGAAGCTCATATGGAAGAAGTAAGAAAAGAAGCGGAAGCCCATTTCAAAGAAATTTATCCCGAAAATGGTTCCGATATTGTGGAATGCCTGAATCATCTCACCAAAGAAATTGTCCGTCATATGATTTCTGTTGATAAGATTCGTCCTGATGGACGTGCATTGGATGAAATCCGCCCTATCAGCTGTGAAGTCGGACTTCTTCCACGCGTCCACGGTTCTGCCCTGTTTACCCGCGGACAGACACAAGCGCTTACCATTACTACGTTGGCACCTATGTCGGAAACACAGATCATTGATGATCTGACCCAGGAAACAGAAAAGAGATATATTCACCAGTATAATTTCCCGTCCTATTCTGTCGGTGAAACAAAGAGTTCCAGAGGGCCGGGCCGGCGTGAGATCGGTCATGGCGCGCTGGCAGAAAGAGCGCTTATTCCCGTTATTCCGACAGTAGAAGAATTTCCTTACGCTATCCGCGTGGTTTCTGAAATACTGGAATCCAATGGTTCTTCTTCTCAGGCATCTGTCTGCGGGAGCACTATGTCTCTGATGAATGCAGGTGTTCCGATTAAGGCTCCTGTAGCGGGTATTGCTATGGGATTAGTTAATGAAGGGGAACATTTCACTATTCTTACCGATATCCAGGGAATGGAAGATGCGCTTGGTGATATGGATTTCAAAGTGGCAGGAACGGCGAAAGGAATCACAGCGATCCAGATGGATATCAAAATCCATGGGCTTTCCCGTGAAATTCTGCTTGCGGCTCTTCAGCAGGCACAGAAGGGCCGTATGTTTATTCTTGGAAAGATGGCCGAATGCATCGATAAACCGGCTGAACATCTGTCGCCTTATGCGCCGAAGATTATTACATTGACGATTCCGGTGGATAGAATTCGCGATGTTATCGGAAGCGGAGGAAAGATAATCAATAAAATCATCAGCGAGACCGGTGTAAAGATGGACGTCGAAGAAGATGGTCATGTATACATCGCGACACCTGACGAAGAAGCCGCACAGCGGGCAAAGAAGTGGGTGGAAGAATTGACTCATGAGGTGCAGGTGGGTGAAACTTATCTTGGTAAAGTGACACGACTTATGAAGTTTGGGGTATTTGTGGAAATCCTGCCGGGTAAAGAGGGGATGGTTCATGTATCCCAACTGGCGACGCGGCGTGTAGAAAAGCCGGAAGATGTAGTTCATGAAGGGGATGAGATTATGGTCAAGGTTACTGAAATTGATGACAAGGGCCGTATTAATCTTTCCCGCAAGGCCTTGCTCCAGGAGAAGAAATAAATGGAGGGGAAAAGGGGCTTTGAGATAGTCAGTACTTGGAAAAATGCAGGTATTTCCCTTCCGCGGCGTAAAACTGCCATGAGTGCCGGATATGATATAGAAAGCGCTGTGGAAACAGAGGTGTTGCCGGGAGAAATAAAGGTGATTCCGACAGGACTCAAAGCATACATGGAATCTGATGAGTATCTGGCGGTCTATATCAGATCCAGCATGGCCGTTAAACATGGCATTATGCTTGCAAACAGTACCGGTATTATTGATGCGGACTACTATGGGAATGAAGATAATGAAGGGCATATTATGTGTGCTTTATATAATTCTTCCCGAAAAGCTTTCCATATTTCTAAAGGGGATCGGATTGCCCAGGGGCTGTTTATGAAATACCTTTTAACGGATGATGATCATACAGAAGGTAAGCGTATCGGCGGTATGGGAAGTACAGGTGTGTAATGAGTATTGAAAAAGAAAAAACCATTGATCATCGAATGATGTATGAAGGAAAGCTTCTTCATGTGTACTACGATAAAGTGGATATTGCCGGAGAAACTTATCGACGGGAGATTGTGGAACATCCCGGTGCTGCGGCGATTATTCCTGTGACAGAAGACAGGGAAATTCTTTTTGTAAAACAGTACCGCTATCCGATTAAGCAGGCATTGCTTGAAATTCCTGCAGGCAAGCTTGCCCGTGGTGAAGATCCCGGTGTCTGTGCGGTTCGTGAACTGGAGGAAGAAACGGGGTGTATTGGAACACTTCGTAAGATAGGAATTATTTATACAACTCCGGGATTCTGCAACGAAAAGATTCATCTGTATATAGCGGATCATCTGGTTTACACACATCAGCATTTGGATGATGGAGAATACTTGGATATTGTAAAAATACCGCTTAAAGAAGTATTTCAAATGGTTTATGAGGGGAAGATCACTGATGCGAAGACTTTATCCGCTCTTGCCATTGCCTCAGATATTCTTCACGGTATGATATGAACCAAAATCGCTTTACTGCTTCGGTAATGCCGAGGCAGTTTTTACGTGGAAACAATTCCGCGCAGTCTGTTTCCTGTGATACTCATGGTATAATAAAAAAATGGAAAAAGAAATTATAGAATCAAACGGGAAAAAAGTATCTTTTATCACTCTTGGCTGTAAGGTTAATCAGTATGACAGTGATGCCATGCGAAGTCTGTTTATCAGAAACGGATATAAGGTGGCAAAAGAAAATGAAAACGCTGATGTGTATGTCATCAATACTTGCTCCGTAACGAGTATTGGTGACCGGAAGTCCCGACAAATGGTACGGCGTATCCGACGTGAGCACCCCGGGGCTGTTATTGCGGCAGCAGGGTGTTATGCGCAGTTGGCGCCCGATGTTTTTGTACAAATGGGTGATGTTGATGTCATTGTGGGAATCCAGAATAGATCCCATATTGTGGAATATGTAGAAGAAGCCGCTGCCGAAAAGAAGACACTTAATGCAGTCGGTGATATTATGGCTGTTACTGATTTTGAAAACCTTTCTGTTGATGCGGAAGGGGAAGTCAAGACACGGGCTTTTATAAAAGTACAGGAAGGCTGTGATAATTATTGTACGTTTTGTATTATTCCCTTTGCGCGGGGGAAACTGAAGTCCCGCCGCCAGTCAGATGCGGTAGAAGAAATCAGAAGATTAGTAGAAAAGGGTTATCGGGAAGTCGTGCTTACCGGAATTCATTTGGGGAATTATGGAAAAGATCTTCATGATGGAACTTCATTGTCGACACTTGTGACAGAATTAGTAAGAATCCCTGATTTACTCCGAATCCGGCTGGGATCTATCGAATCGGTGGAATTGTCTGATGAACTGATCCGTATTATAAGGGAAGAACCAAAAGTATGCCCCCATCTCCACCTGCCCATACAGGCGGGATCTGATGCTATTCTTAAAAGAATGAACCGCCATTATCGGCTTGCTGCGTATAAAGAACTTATCCGGAATCTGAGAAAAGAAATTCCCGGATTAGCTTTGACAACGGATCTTATTGTGGGATTTCCCGGTGAAACGGAAGAGAATTTCAGAGAGACGCTGGATACCCTTCAGGAATTACAATTTTCGGCGATTCATGTATTTCCTTATTCCCCAAGGAAAGGAACACCGGCTGCCGCTTATCCGAATCAGGTAAAGCCGGAAATCAAAAAGGAAAGGGCAGCCCGTGTGCAAGCACTGGGAAAAGAGCTGGCCGGAACTTATAGGAACCAGTTTTTTCATAAAATGGTCCGTGTCTTAGTGGAAGAAGAAAAAGAGGGATTTTTTGAGGGGGTATCTGATGAATATATTCGTGTGTTCATCAAAGATAAAGATGTCGAAAAAGGCAAAGTGTATTCTGTATGGATTGATTCGATGACGGACAATGGAATGATCGGTATGGTACAAAAGGAGGAAGAAAATGAATAACTGTTTGTTTTGTAAAATTATCAGCGGGGAGATTCCGAGTATAAAAATTTATGAAGACGAGCATTGGTTTGCCTTTAAGGATATCGAGCCATGTGCACCTGTCCATATTTTGTTAATTCCTAAAGTTCATGTAAAAAATATTCTCGGGATGACATCGGAAATCAATCATGATTTTTCTGATTTTTTCCTGATCGTAAAAAAAATAGCGGAAGATGAAGGACTTGGAGAAGACGGATTCCGTCTGGTGGTAAATACAGGAGAGAAAGCAGGGCAGTCAGTATTTCATTTCCACGCACATATTATAGGCAGAAAAGAAATGGGATGGCCGCCATTCCCTGAAGAGAAACAATGATTTCATTCCATAAATATTCATTGACAGTTAGATGACAATAAATTATAATTTAATAGTGTGCAATAGCACCCCATCAGTCTATTTGGAGGGAGGGATATAGATGTCTGAAATTAAAGTTCAAAAGGGCGAGTCTTTGGATAGTGCTCTTCGCAGATTTAAACGTTCCTGCCAAAAAGCCGGGGTTCTTTCTGAAGTAAGAAAACGTGAACATTATGAAAAGCCCAGCGTAAAACGTAAACTGAAATCTGAGGCCGCAAGAAAACGTAAGTTTAAGTAATAGGCAGTAAGGTGATGGAGTTGTCAATTAAGGAACAGCTGATGGCAGACATGAAGACTGCCATGAAAGCAAAAGAAGAAGGCCGTTTGGCATTAGGCGTTATCCGTATGGCACGGGCGCATATTCGTCAAGCAGAAATTGACGATGGACACGCGGATTTTGATGATGATCAGGTTCTTGCAGTCCTCCGGAAGGAAGTGAAGCAGCGGAAAGAAACGCTTGCTGAAATTAAGGATTCCGGCAGAGATGACCTGGTTGAGGAAACCCAAAAGGAAATTGCCGTGCTTGAAAAATATCTTCCGCCAGAAATGACAGAAGATGCCGTTCGTGCAGTTGTTATTGATGTGATTTCTGCTTTGGATCCGGAACGAAAAAATCTTGGTACGGCGATGAAAGCAGTCATGGCGAAACTAAAAGGGAAAGCAGATGGAAAAGTGGTTAACCGCCTTGTCCGGGACGTACTCGGCTGACTCTTTTATTGCTTGACAAGTATAAGATGCTTGATGTATTCTTAATTCACAAGTTAATATTACGTCAAAGATGACTCATTCCTTCGGGAGTGGGTCATTTTCGTTTGGTGGAACTTGGTTGTAAAGGATACAGCCGTTCTAAAAAAACTTATAGGAGGTTTTAAAATGAACAAAGATTTGCTGTATTGGATTCCGGCAGGACAGTATGGGAAAGAGGGTGTTCTTTCTTTACTGGCACAGCATCCTGAAATCAGATTTGTATCGCTCATCGGAATCGATCTTGCAGGCAATGATACAGATGAGAAAATTCCGATTGAAATATTTATGAAAGACTATGATGATTTCTTTGCGGGAAAAGCCGTGCAGACGGACGGCTCTTCTGTTGTATTTATGAATATAGCCACCTTGAATGATGCCAGAGTTGATTTTGTTGCAGACAGCACAGTTAACTGGTATGTAGATTATAATGACGAAAATGTGGACGATGCGACGGGACTGCCGGTGGGAACGCTGCGTATTCCCAGTTTTCTTATACACAATGACAAATTTATTGATTCCCGTTCTATTTTGAAACGGTCTTGTGATTATGTGGCGGAAGAATTAAAAAAACTCATTGCGGGAAAAACCATAAAGGGGATGGAGAATTTTCCGACAGGTGAAATTCAGGATATTGTTTTTACAACGGGTACCGAATTGGAATTTTGGGTAAAGACGCCGAGTGAAAAGGAAACAGTGCAGCATTTATCCATTTCTCAACGCTTGAAAGAACAGTATTGGCAAAGAATGCGTGGAAATGTCCGTACTGCGATGGAACAGGCTATTGAGGAACTGGATGCCAGGGGCATGCATGTGGAAATGGGACATAAAGAGGTCGGCGGCATTAAATCAAAAGTGGATGACGGCGGCCATATTTTTGATGTCTGTGAACAGCTGGAATTGGATTGGCTCTTTTCTACCAATCCGTTGCAGGCAGCAGATAATGAATTGACTGCCCGTATTATAATCCGTGAAGTATTTCGCAGAAACGGTCTTGATGTATCTTTTAAGGCAAAACCGATTATCGGGGTTGCAGGAAATGGTGAACATACCCACGTGGGATTTGCCGCCCGCCTTAAGAATGGAAAAGTTTTGAATCTCCTTGCACCGGAAGATTTGAAAAAAGAATATCTTTCTACCATTGGATATGGATTTATCATGGGCGTCTTGAATAATTATGAAGCGACCAATCCATTTATTTCATCTACGACGGACGCGTTTAACCGGCTTAAACCCGGATTTGAAGCACCGGTTTGTATTGTGACATCTCTTGGGCATAAACCGGAGCAGCCCTCTCGGAATAGAAGTATCCTGATCGGTTTAATTCGTGATTTGGGGAATCCAAAGGCGACCCGATTTGAACTTCGTGCGCCAAATCCCTTTACAAATACCTATCTGGCTGTTTCCTGCCTGTACCTGACAGCATTGGATGGTGTGAAATATGCGGTAAATTGCGGAAAGACACCTGATGAACTTTTAAAGGAGCTTTCTAAAACTGCCGGAGAAGATGCCGATTATCTGCAGAAAGAAAGAGAGTACCGCTGCGAGAAGAATGTGTTCGAAGATTATACGCAGGAAGAGCGGGATGCAGTATTCGGGAAACCGCCTGCCACGGTATGGGAAAATGTAAAAATTATGAAAGAAAACCCTGATAAAGTGGCTGTCTTGACGCAGGGGGATGGTATTTCTGACGCTATCGTAGATTCTTTTGTGGCTGGTATTGTATATCGGTGGGAAAATGAGTTGATTGATCGTTTGATTCCGGACACGGAAGCAGCTGTAAAGCGTTATAAGAAACTTATTCATGAAGATGAACTTGATGAAGAACGTTGGGATAGCATCAGTGCCAAGCGTATTGAGCTTATCAAGGATGGCAGGCATAAAAAATGCATCTGTACCAAACTGAAGGAGGCATTGAAGCGAAAGGACTATGATATGGCTTCCAATCTGCAGCGGGAAATGGTCCGCAAGACGGAAGCACTTGGTGAAGAATATCGTATATATGCTTTGAATATCATCGATTGATACCGGAATGAATTTGTTTTTGTCCAAAGGAACTGAACCGTAAAAAGGAGATAATCCTTGTTTTACGGTTTTTTCTTTTACAGAGGCCGGATTTTTTCAAGCGTGGCGAGAATGGCGGTTTTCTGATATTTCCGTTATCCAAAAATTTAAAGGGATTCTTACGGAATGACAATGATCAAAATATGTATACTGAAATGAATAGCAGCTGGAAAAATGAAATAAAACGCAGAATTTAGGCTTTTCTGACATTTGAAGCCAAATCATTCGGGGAAATGATAAATATTTTTTATGCCGGTATGACGTACCTTTATCTGAATGTAGAAATAATTTGCATTATTAAGTGCCTTTATGATAACCTAAAGGCAGAAATTTATTATTTGTTTTATGTATAGGGAAGTTATCTAATTCTCTGAATACTTGTTCATGCGGTGCTATCAATAAGATGATTCGAAGTCGGATGGGAGAAAGGTAAACGGGAACTTTCTATGGACAAGGAGTTTTTTCTTAGGCATATAAAGCAAAAGAAAGATATTTACGGTGAGATTTTCAAGTATAGTAGATGCTTTGACATAAATAATAATATAAATGTTTTTGGTGTTTCTGCTAACTGTCTGATGGAAGCCCGGTCCAGTGAAGAAGAAACGGAATCGGGAAGGGAGCTTGTGTTTTTCAGGCATATAGATTTGTTGTCTGCTTACTTACAGTAGGCGTTTTTTATTGTCATAAGGGGGTATAAACGGTAAAGTGCCGTTTGTTATTTATCAGTTTTTTTAGATGGGAGGTATTCATGGAATGAAGAACGCAGTGCAGAAAATGGTCGGGAAGAAACGTAAGGGATTTATGCTTATTGAACTTCTCATGGTGGTAGCGATTATCGGGGTCTTAGCAGCGGTAGCAGTGCCTAATTTTATCGGTTTAACTGATGAGGCGAAAATAGCGCGTATCCAGGCGGATTTATCGACACTCGGTTCGGCGGTAGAGGTGCACTATGCAAAACATGGAAGCTATCCTGCGGCGATTGGTGACTTGGTGAATGCGACAGGCAAGGACGGTTTTCTTAAGAGCGAACCGAAACCGCCGATTGATGGGGAAGCTTATTCTTTGAATGCCGCCACCGGGGAAGTCACTTATGTATTTAAGGGGACAACCTATTCGTCTTTTGGGAAAAATACGAAAAAGGGTTAGTATCAGTAGAGTATTTCAATGATTGATGAAAAGCGCTTGCTGAATGTGGGCGCTTTTTGTAATTTTAAAAGAAAAATAAGATGATAAAATGGAGGCGGAAAGGCAGTATTGATGGATATGAAGGTACTTGCTGAATGTGGAATTATGATAAGCTTGTAAAAGGGAAGACATACATTTGAAAGGAAGCGGCTTGACAGATTGGGAGGAAAGTTTTATGATAATTTACAATTTAATAGCATTGAATAAACCGTTGATGTGGAGATAAAAACAGTAAGTGCACTTACAGGGAGCCGGGATATTGAGAAGCCGGCAGAACGCAGGCTGTTAAATGGATCACGGAGGGCATGGTGAAAGTGAAAACGATTAGCTTATGACGTAAGGCATACGTAAGTTGCCGGAAGTATGTTGGTACTTCGCTAAGAGCAGGCTTAGGCTTGAAACAAGGTGGCACCGCGGTATATCCGTCCTTGGCAGTAATTGCTGAGGACGTTTTTATTTGGAAAAGAGGTCTGGCTGTGGATACACGAAGGCGATGGCGGATGGTGATGGAAACTGAGCTGGAAATATAAAAAATCTGATGACGTGAAAAACGGAGAAAAAATGATGAATACGAGATTTGGAGAATTCGGTGGACAGTATATTCCGGAAATCTTGATGAGTGAAATCAATCATGTGCTGGAAGCTTATGAAAAGTATAAAAATGATCCGGCATTTAAGGCGGAACTGAAAGATTTGTATGCGAATTACACAGGCCGTCCATCCATGCTGTATGAGGCGAAACGGATGAGAGCGGATCTGGGCGGGCCGAAAATTTATTTGAAAAGAGAAGACTTAAACCACACGGGCGCTCATAAAATCAATAACTGCATCGGGCAGGCACTGCTTGCAAAACGAATGGGAAAAACACGGCTCATTGCAGAAACGGGGGCCGGGCAGCATGGTGTGGCTGCAGCTACTGTCGCGGCGCTTCTTGGGATGGAATGCGAAATATTCATGGGAGAAATAGATACGGAGCGGCAGGCGCTGAATGTGTACCGTATGCGCCTTTTAGGAGCAAAAGTCAACGCGGTGAAAACCGGGTCCAGAGTTCTGAAAGATGCTGTCAATGCGGCCTTGCAGAATTGGAGCGCCCGTTGTGATGATACGCATTACCTGATAGGTTCTGCTGTGGGACCTGCTCCGTTTCCGGAAATGGTCAGAGACTTTCAGTGCTGTATCGGAGAAGAATCAAAAGAACAAATATTGGAAAAAGAAGGTCGCCTTCCGGATGCCGTATTTGCCTGTGTGGGCGGAGGCAGTAATTCTATCGGCACCTTTTATCCCTATAAAGATGATACCGATGTACAGCTCATCGGATGTGAAGCCGGAGGGGAAGGGATTGATACGCCATACCATGCGGCAACAATTGCGAAGGGACGTATCGGTGTATTTCATGGTATGAAATCCCTTTTCTGTCAGGATAGTGACGGAAATATTGAAGAAGTATATTCTATTTCGGCAGGATTGGATTATCCCGGAGTCAGCCCTGAACATGCGTATTTTCATAAGATTGGCAGAGCACAATATATGGCGGTTACAGATGAAGAAGCTGTGCAGGCCTTTGAATATCTGGCTAAGACGGAGGGTATTATTTGCGCTATCGAAAGTGCCCATGCAGTGGCAGGAGCCATAAAATACGCTAAGAATATGGGAAAAAACGAAATCATACTGATTACTTTGTCCGGACGCGGAGATAAAGATGTAGCAGCTATTGCCCGTTATCGCGGACAGGATCTGAAAGAATGAGGAGGAAATCATGAGCCATATCAAGGAAGCGTTTAAAGACGGAAAAGCACTGATTGGATTTCTGACTGCCGGCGTACCGTCAGCAGAAGATACATTAAGATATATGGAAGATCTGGAAACAGCCGGAGCCGATCTGATTGAAATCGGAGTGCCTTTTTCGGATCCGGTTGCTGATGGCGCCGTCATTATGGAAGCTGATGTACAGGCATTGAAAAATAAAGTTCATCTTCCACAAGTCATGGAAATAGTAAAAGCATTTCGGAAACAGTCAGAAACACCTTTAGTATTTTTGTCCTATTACAATCCTATATTTAACTATGGAGTAAAAAAATTCTTTGAAGAAGCAAAGGCCATCGGACTGGACGGCATAGCCATTCCCGATCTGCCCTATGAAGAACAGATGGAAATACGTCCTTTTGCCGATACATATGAAATAGACATCATACAGATTATCGGACCGGCATCGGAAGAACGTATCTGTCAAAATGTGAAAAACGCGACTGGATTTATATATATTGTGTCTTCCATTGAATCGGCAAATCGGAAATCAGATATGAAAACAAATTTGGCAGCTATTATCTCCGTTATTCGGAAAACGACGGATACGCCCGTCGTAGTGGGACTTGACGGTCATCATACGGAAGAACTTCAAGGGATGAAAGAAATGGCTGATGGAATTACCACAGGAAGCATCGTGGTGGATATGATAAACAAAAACGGGAAAGAAGCGGGAGCGCCTATACAGGAATATGTGGAAAAACTGAAAATTTCCATAAAAGGCTGAAAGAATTTTGAAAAGGAAATCGGAAGCGATATTTTTCAGGAAATATCTTCATTTTTAGAATTAATAGGTTAATCAACCAAGAGCGTATCTGGTGTTTCACAGGCCTCATAAAATCATTGTCAGTGAAAAAGGATACACAAAAATACGGAAATGCTGATGGCAGGAACATTCTTTGTAGAAATGCTCCTGAAAAAGCTTTTCCGTATTTTTTAGAATATAAAAATATTGATGCAACCTTGTTATATTGTAACAATTATAAATTACCATGTTACAAATGAAGAGAATCTTTTCCCCGACAGATAATCAAATGTCCCTTTTATTTTTGGAAACGTGATGGAACAGGCGCAAAGAAGCTGGTGGGGAATATGAAGAGCTTTGGAGATTTCGATGCTCTTTTTATTTCTGTATTTTCTGTCGCCTAAGATAGGATGGCCTATGGAAGTGAGGTGGGCGCGGATTTGGTGGGGGCGGCCGGTGATGAGCCGGACTTCCAGCAGAGAGCAAATATTCCCCGCTTTTTCCATGGTGGAGATTCTTTTGTATCTCGTTTCTATAGGTACAGCATTGTCTTTTTGCTCTGTAATGATAGTGACTTGATTCGCTGATTCATTTTTTATGAGGAAGCCTTTCAGGGTGTCCTGTTCTTTTGTTTCTCCTAAGACGATACAGCGGTAATATTTATGAAGGGTACGGTTCTTGATGATTTCATTCAGCATTTGCAGACCTTTGACAGTTTTTCCGCAAAGAACGATACCGCTTGTATTTCTGTCCAGACGGTTGCATACGGATGGCTTCGCTGTGGAATGATTATTGTAATGGCAATAGTCCAGCAGAGCGTCATTCAGGGATAATTCATTGGAGTTATCACTTTGGGTCAGTATGCCTGCCGGTTTGTCTACGATAAGGATATGCTCATCTTCGTAGATGATGCGTCGTGAAAAGGGGAAGGCAGATTTCTTTTGTGAGGGATCTGCGTTTTTCTTTTCGGAGAATGTATGGAATGTTTCATCGGAAAACCATATTTTTATGTTGTCTTTTTCCCGGAGAATTTCTTTTCCCGTGCATTTTTCATCGTTCCATGTGATATTTTTCTTGCGGAAGCTTTTGTGGAACAGGCTTGCCGGAGCCTGGGGCAGGAGTTTGCAAAGGTACTTGAAAAGCGTCTGTCCTTCTTCTGCTTTGGTGATGGTAAATTCTTTCATGGTAAGCTCCTGTATAGAGAAAAATTCTTCGAGATTTTTTAATTGGTGCCGTTTTGGTGCTACTGGTATATCACCCCCACCAGACGCAAGGACAAGTGAACCATTTTTACGCGTCGTTCTGCTCCTTAATAAAACAGATAACAAAAGCCGACAGACGACTGACAGAGGAGAGAGTTTCATTCTTACCTTTCGTGTCACTCCCTCGAGCCAGTATCCTCCACCACTGACATAGTCCCCCTCCTTATAGATAAGGGGGCTCTCACATTTCTTTATTTATACTATTAAAGCCACCTTTCTAAATAACGGTTCGCTAAAATACTTTATGAAACTAAAAGGTAAGCTGAAAGGCTTCTTTAGAAAGAGCTGGTGCGTGCAGCGCGGCTGAGGATGCTTGCTGTAATGACTTTAATCGTAAGGGGAGAGGATCATTTTGCTCCTTTGTATTATTTCGTAAGTTGGCTATTTCATTTTTTCAGCGGCAGTATAGTGCGGCTTGGTATCTGCGCAAAAAATACGCCGGCTGTCATGCAGAGGATACCGATGAACTGCTTTCCGGTAAAGGATTCATTCAGAAAGAGCACGCCGCAGAGTCCGCCAAAGACCATTTCCAGACTTAGGAGCATGGTGGCTTCCGTGGCAGGGAGATATTTCTGTCCCACTGCCTGTAAGGTATATGCGACACCGGTAGAAAGTATGCCTGTATATAAAATGGGCCACCAGGAGGACAGTATGCTTGAAATAGAAACGGTTTCAAAGAAGAAGGCCAGAATAAGGTTGCATATACCTACGACCATGAATTGTCCTGATGAGAGGGTGACAGGCGGGAAACGCTGCGTCAGATAGTTGAGGAGAATGATATGGGCCGCGTAGCAGACGGCACAGAGAAGCACTAAGAAATCTCCATATCCGATATCGAGTGTTTCCGTGATGGAAATAAAGTAGACCCCCGCCATGGCAAGAATGACACCGAAGATATGGTTCAGGCGCAGTACCTGCCCGAAGAAAAGACCGATGACCGGCACCATGAGCAGGTAAGTGGCAGTAAGGAAACTTGTTTTTGATGCCGTGGTGTATTGAAGGGCGACCTGCTGAAGAGTGGCGCCGCCGCAGAGAAGTATACCCGCCATAAGAATGGCAACCCAGATGGAAAAGGAAGCTTCTTTCGGATTTCTGCCGGAAGGATAATAATAAATAATAGGAAGCAGAGACAGGGAACCTAAAAGGAAACGGATCCCGTTAAAAGCGTAGGGGCCGATGGAATCCATGCCTATGACTTGCGCGACGAAGGCAAAGCCCCAGATAAGAGCTGCTAAAAGAAGCAGTAACCGATATTTCATGTGACTGGATGTACTCCGTTCGTTATAATAGATAGATACATACTATTATAGCGAATAGATGATGGTCTATAAAGGAGAAATTGAATGAAAATCAAAATGGCGGCGATTGATCTGGACGGAACTCTTCTTCATGATGATATGTCGCTTTCCGATTTTTCCAAGGATATTATACGGAAAGCAGAACACAGAGGGGTACGCATCGTGCTGGCAACGGGGCGTATGTTTGACGCGGCGCGTCCCAAGGCGGAAGAATTGGGACTTTCTGATACACCTTTGATTTGTTATACCGGCGCATGGATCATGATGAGCCGTTCCGGGAGACCGATATGTCAGGATGGGATAGATATTTCCGTGGCAGAAAAGATTCTTCTGACAGCAAGAGAAAAAGGATGGCTGGTACATACTTTTTTTGATGACCAGATCTATTTGCCAGAGCCCAATAAAACGGAAGCAAAGTATAAGAAGTACAGAACCAAGGCTGTGGCATACCTGGGAGATGCATTTTACCATCCGAAGAAGAAGCCGACGAGGCTGATTTTTGCGGATGGGTCCGAAGCGGTCCGCAGAGAAATACGCAGGGTCATAGAGACGAATTTTTCAGATGAGGTAGAAGTCGTATTCCCGGGAGATGATTTCGTGGATGTCCATAAAAAAGGAGTCAGCAAAGGGACAGCGCTTCAAAAGTTGTGCAATATGTGGGATATTTCTCTTTCTGAGGTCATCGCTTTTGGTAATACAGAAAATGATGTATCTATGCTGAAAATGGCGGGAATTTCTTATGCTGTAAAAAATGCGGACGAATATGCCCGTTCGGCAGCAGGAAACATTTGTGACTCTAACGAGAATGATGGAGTAGCTAAAGTTTTGGCGGAGTATCTCGTATAACAAGTAAAAAAAGCATTTCCGTTCATGCGTCTGCATAGGGAAATGCTTTTTTGTATCATTTAGAGTCTGTCCTGAAAGAAATGAATCGTTTCGGTAAGACCATTTTTGATGTTTCTTGAAGGAGTCCAATGCAGCAGTGTCTTCGCTTTTTGATTAGAGAGGCAAGAGCGATAGATGTCGCCTGTGCGTGGAGGACCGTAACGGAGAAGGTCTTCGGAACACCCAGCGGCCGCAATCATTTTTGAAGCCAAATCGTTCAGCGACAGTTCTATTTCGGTGCTGATGTTTATAATTTCGCCGTCCGCCTGATGTAAAGCTGCCAGGTTGGCAGAAACAACATCATGGACGGAAATAAAATCCCTGGTCTGCCGACCGTCTCCGAAAATGGTAATCGGTTTGTTTTCCGCGAGCGATTTGGCAAAAATATAAATGACACCGCCTTCGCCATCAGCACCTTGCCGGGGGCCGTACACATTACTGTAACGGAGGACGGTATAGGAGAGTTCGTAAATTTTATGGTAAAGAGCGAGATATTTTTCCGTCATCCACTTTGTAAGTCCATAAAAAGAACTGGGAGAGGGAATCAGATTTTCTGTAAGAGGGAGCGCGGGATTATCTCCATAAACCGCGGCGGAGGAAGAGAAGATAATTTTTTGCACATCTGTTTTGCGTGCGGCTTCCAGTACACGGAGCATACCGCTGATGTTTATATCCGCGTCCAGATAGGGATTATCAATAGAAGCGGGAACCATGGTCTGCGCTGCTTCGTGATAGATGATGTCGAAATGTCTTTCTTTAAAGATATCCGTCAGTTTTTCATCCCGGATATCCATTTTGAGAAATTCCGCTTCTTTGGGAAGAAAATCTTTTGTTCCGCTCGAAAGATCATCTATGATTGTGATTTCATGCCCGGCAGCGAGGAGCGCATCGGACAAGTGGGAGCCGATAAATCCTGCGCCGCCTGTAATTAAAATTTTCATAATATTATCCTTGTATCATGCAATGGTGTAAAGTTCTTCATCGGATGGTATTGCCCATTCAAAAGAATCAATTTCCATGAAACCGGTAGCCGGAGCCCCAAACAGTTTCAATCCGTTCATAAGCACGGCCGGATACCTTTTTTAATTTGGAACGGAGCCGGTTAATGTGGACTGTAACCGTTGCCGGCTCACCGATGGGATCTAAGCTCCATATCTGTTCGAACAGCTGCTCTTTTGAAAATACTTCATTGGGATGTGTGGCAAGGAAATAGAGAAGATCAAATTCTTTGCCTGTAAGCAATACATTTTTATCATTAAGGATGACTTGCCGAGCTTTGGGGCGGATGATGAGGTCTCCGATAGTAATTCCTTCTTCCGGCATGGATTTATTGAGTTGTTCCGCTTTAATCCGCATGTGGACAGAAAGCTGCGCACGTAAATGGGCAATAAGGATGGTTCCTTTCAGCGGTTTAAGCAGGTAGTCATCGGCACCAAGTCCCAGCCCACGGACGATATCAGAGTCTTCTGTTCTGGCTGCTGCAAAAAGAATGGGCACGTTTGTGATTTCTCTCAGTTTGCGGCAAAGGGAAAATCCATCTTCTCCCGGCAGGGTGACATCAAGAATAACGGCATCTATCTTTTCACTGCGCATCATGTGCAATGCTTCTTCACTGTTTTCCGCAATGAAGGGATTGTATCCCGCGCCTTCAAGAAAATCCCTTTCCATGTCGGAAATGGCAGGCTCATCTTCCACGATGAGTACATTCGTCATTTAAATTCCTTCTTTCTGAATGGTATAAATAATTAGAATCTTGCAGGTATATCTTAGATTTCAATATCCAATTCCACCGGGCAATGGTCACTGCCCAAAATGGAAGAATGGATTTCTGCCGCTTTAATCCGCGGCTGCAATATATCGGAGACGAGGAAATAATCAATTCTCCACCCGATATTTCTTTCCCTGGATTTTGCAAAGTAGCTCCACCAGGAGTAGGCATCTTTTTTGTCCTGATGTAAATAGCGGAAAGAGTCAGTGAATCCATCGGAAAGGAGTTCTGTCATTTTATTACGTTCGTCATCAGTAAAACCTGCGTTCATATGATTTGATGCCGGATTGGCAAGGTCGATCTCCTCGTGGGCCACATTCAAATCGCCGCAGAGAATGACCGGCTTTTTTTTAGATAAATCAAGCAGATATTTTTTAAAATCATCTTCCCATTTCATTCTATATGTAAGCCGTGCCAGTCCACGCTGGCTGTTTGGTGTGTAGCAGGTTACCAGGCAGTGGTCATTAAAATCTGCTGTGATGACCCGTCCTTCCTGATCATGCTCCTCCATACCGATACCATAGGTAACAGAGAGAGGTTTTATTTTAGTAAATAATGCAGTTCCGCTGTATCCTTTTTTTACTGCACTGTTCCAATACTGATAATAACCTGGGAGGTCAAGCTCGATCTGGTCAGGCTGGAGTTTCGTTTCCTGCAGACAGAAGCAATCTGCATCCAACTCTTTAAAAGACTGCATAAAGCCTTTTTTCATACAAGCGCGGAGTCCATTAACATTCCAGGAAATATATTTTAAACTTTTCATAAGTTCTCCTTCTGAAAGATAAACGAGCTATTCTTTGGTTATTTATTATACACGGTTCTCTTCATTATTTATAGAAGAAAAGAGTGAAGGATACTGTTTATGGGGATAAAAAGATGAATGAATATGAAATGCTAATGAATAAAAGATACGGTGTTATATGATATAATGACTAAGTATTGAATTATGACTTTTTGTCAGGGGAAAGGAGAACGGGTATGAAAAAGATTGTTGTTACGGTTATCGGCGCGGACAGTGTCGGTATCGTTGCGGGCGTTACTAAAGAATTGGCACTGCAGAATATTAATATACTGGATATTTCTCAGACTATTTTGGATGGAATTTTTGATATGATCCTGATTTGTGATATGGAAAAGGCAAAGGGAACTCTTAAAGATGTACAAGATGCATTGGGAATGCTTGGTAAAGAACTGGGTGTGGATGTGCGTGTACAGCTTGCAGACATATTTTATGCTATGCATCGCATTTGAGGAGGAACCATGCTTGAATTAGATATTGAGGATATCCTGTCCACGGAGCGTATGTTTGATCAGAATAAACTGGATGTAAGGACGATAACGATGGGGATATCGCTGCTCGGATGTGTTTCTTCTGATGAAAAAACTTTGTGTAATAACATTTATGATACAATCTGCCGTAATGCGGAAGATCTGGCGGAGGTAAGCCATGATATATCCCGTGAGTACGGCGTACCGATTATAAACAGGCGGATTTCTGTAACGCCGATTGCACTGGTAGCAGGCGGAATCAGGAGCTCCAGCTACGTTTCGATTGCTGAAACACTCCAAAGAGCAGCTGATGAAGTCGGTGTAGATATTCTTGGCGGGTTTTCCGCTTTAGTCGATCGGGGGATGACATCGGCGGATAAGGTGCTGATTGATTCCATTCCCGAGGCTTTAGCCGTGACACGGAGCATTTGCAGTTCTGTCGCTATCGGGTCAACTAAAGCGGGTATCAATATGGATGCTGTAAAACGTATGGGGGAAATTGTTAAAGAAACGGCAGAGTTGACGAAAGATAAAGATGCGTATGGCTGTACAAAGCTGGTTGAATTTTGTAATGCTGTGGAAGATAATCCTTTTATGGCAGGCGCATTCCATGGGGTGACGCAGGGGGATGTTGCTATCCATGTCGGCGTTTCCGGTCCCGGTGTTGTGAAAAAGGCTTTGGAAAGTATAAAAGGCGCACCTTTTGATGTTGTAGCAAAAACGGTGAAAAATACGGCGTTCATGATTACGCGTTTAGGTCAGCTTGTGGCGGAAGCGGCTACAGAACGTCTTCACGCTTCTTTCGGTATTGTTGATTTATCATTGGCACCAACGGCAGCTGTCGGAGATAGTGTGGCGCAGGTATTGGAAGAAATGGGATTGGAAAGCTGCGGCGGACCGGGGACGACCGCAGCACTTGCACTTTTGAATGACTCGGTGAAAAAGGGCGGTCTCATGGCGTCTTCTAGTGTCGGAGGCCTGTCGGGAGCATTTATTCCGGTCAGTGAAGACCTCGGTATGATTGAAGCGGTGCAGCGGGGAAGTCTTTCTTTGGAAAAATTGGAAGCCATGACCTGCGTATGTTCCGTCGGATTGGATATGATAGCAATTCCGGGAGATACTTCCGCAGCGACGATTTCAGCCATTCTTGCTGATGAAGCCGCAATCGGCATGATTAATAACAAAACGACGGCGACAAGACTGATTCCGGCTCCCGGAAAGAAGCCTGGAGACATGGTTAATTTCGGCGGACTTATGGGATATGCGCCGATTATTGATATTAATCGGTTTAAAGCAGATCAGTTTATTGCCCGGGGAGGAAAGATTCCGGCGCCTTTGAGATCATTAACAAATTAGAGGTTTATTTATACATAAAAGTGAAAGATGGTTATCTTTTCGCGGATACCATCTTTTTAAATTTATAGGGGGGAAAGATGGATATGATTTCTTTACGGCTGTGTTAGAATAATCAAAGATATAAAATAAGTACATTATATGGAGTAAAGGTTTTATATACATGGGAACCAGAGGGACTGTAAATCATATGCCGGGTATGGATAAGTCGGGAAATATACATTGGATATACTGGTGGGCATTTGCCACATTCATACCTGTAGGAATCACATTTTTCTTGAGCTGGTATTTTGGTGCGCCCGGCGGATATCAGCCATATTCATTAATTAAACTTTTTTTGCTTTTTCTGCAAACAGGATTCGTGACTGCATACTTCATCAGACGGCATTTATTAAAAGCGATTGTATCACTGTGGCTTACGATTACATTTTTATTCGGGCTTTCTCTTATTGTGCCTTATTTATCTATACAAGCTAATGTCACTCTGGATATGGCAGATTTATCGGGGGAATTTAGCACGCCTCTTTATCTTTTTATTTCCTGTCTTACTGCTGCATGGCTGCTGCCGCATAGGTGGAGAATGATTGCCCGGATTATCTGCATGGTTTTCATTCTCTTATATGTGCTGATCCAATTTAGCTATATCGGGTATTATATGACGACTAAGGCTCTTTTGTCAGTGAATATGATGATAGCCATGGCGCAGACAAATATATCGGAAGCGATTTCTTACATGGAAGTAAATCTTCCCTATGCCGGATTGGCAGGCGGTATTATCGCGCTGATCCTGTTGGGGGCATTGGTGTTCCTTATTAGCAGGTACAGCTTTCATCAGGAAGAAATTGTATCCAAAAAGGCCTGGTTTGTATTGCTTTTCTTCTTCTTTGCGAATTGTGGGCTTTCTGTACTTTCTATCAGCAGTACACGTATTGCCCATGTATATGCTGAGGCATATCAAACTTTAAGAAGCTTTGGCGAGTATCAATCCATTTTAAAAGCAAGGCGGAATATGCACATTATAGATCCGGATGTGCTGGCGAAGCTGAAAGCGGCTCCTGATGGAGTATATATACTGGTCATAGGAGAATCGCTTACGCGGGATCATATGCATGTATATGGATATAAAAGGGAAACGACGCCGTTTCAAACAGAGGCAAACATAGATCCCCACTATACGTTTTTTAATCATGTCTATTCCTGCTATACGCAGACGGTACAAGTTCTCACTTGTGCGCTGACGGAGAAGAACCAATATAACGGAATGAATTTGTCTGATGCTTATTCTATTATTGATTTGGCAAGAGAAGCGGGATTTAAAACTACATGGATATCTAATCAGTCCCGTTTCGGTATATGGGATACGCCTATCGGTGCTATCGGTTCTGAGTGTGATGACCAATATTGGCTTAATCAATATATAGGAACCGATGTAATTACGAAAGATTACGATACTGCGCTGATACCTTATTTAAAAAAAGTGGATCCTGCAAACAGGAGGCAGCTGATCGTCATTCATTTGATGGGGAGCCATATCAGTTATTGGGATCGCTATCCCGGAGAGTTCTATCATTGGCCGGTTGATACATCTAAAGAACGTGAAACGGCAGAGGTTATGAATGATGAATATGATAATTCAGTTCTGTTTAATGATTATGTGATGGAATCTATCATGAATGAGGCCACCAATTACCTGCATGCTGATGCTGTTATGTATTTCTCTGATCATGGTGAAGAGGTGACGGCCCGACCGGGACACAATGCGGATCAATTTAACTTCACCATGGTTCATATTCCATTTTGGATTTATATGTCTGAGGACTATCATCGGATAAATCCGCAGACGGCCGCGATGATTGAGGCGCGAAGGAACGTACCGTTTTCCAATGATATGTTGTATGATACGCTGATGGGAATGATGGGATTGACCGCTGTCCATTATGATTCAGCATGTAATCTGTTTTCACCTGATTTTGATAAGGATGTAACCACATTAATGACGATGTATGGAAACGTAATGATTAGGAATGATAGGGAACAGGTAGGAGAAAATAAGGAAGAAATCGACAGGTTGTGGAATCGAAAAAGAATGGAGGCGGCGGAAGAAGCGGGCCATATGAATTTTAATTGGAACAATTTTGATCAGACATTTTTACGAACGCAGCCGGTAACGTATATTAGAAATGAAGGCGTCAGTCAAAAGTAGCGGCCTTCAGACAATCGGTTTATGCGGTGGTCATTATGCTATAATCAATAAGGAAAATAAAATGGTGGAGGATCTATGCGTCTTCGGAGGAAACCTTGGATAGATGAAGCGATAAAGGATTATACGGATATTTTATACATGGAGGAGCCGACACGGCTGAAAGGCAAATGGAATACTTTATTTCCTGAACCTGAGAACCCAATTCATGTAGAATTCGGTACAGGAAAGGGACGGTTTATTTCCCGCATGGCAAGCGTTCATCCTGATATCAACTATATAGGAATGGAGGTACAGGAAGGTGTCATTTATTATGCGGCTAAGAAGACCGCAGAGATGGATCCGCCAGTTGCCAATGTCCGCTTGATTTTAGGGGATGTGAAACATATTCAGGATATTTTTGCACGGGGAGAGGTTTCCGTCATTTATTTGAATTTTAGCGATCCTTGGCCTAAAGCCAGACATGCGAAGCGGCGATTGACCTATAGAGAGTTCCTGAAAAAATATGAATGGATACTTAAAAAAGGTGGAGAAATCCGTTTTAAAACAGATAATAAAGACCTCTTTGATTTTTCTTTAGCGGAGTTCAAGGAAATGGGATGGAAGATTTCTTTCATTACTTACGATCTCCACCGTAAACCGGTGAAAGGCGATGTGGAAACAGAGTATGAAGAAAAGTTCAGCAGAAAGGGGAACCTTGTATGTCGTCTCGTGGCCACGCGTCCGATAAGATGAAGTATGTACCGGATTCTTTACGGTGGCTTATTGCGATTACTGGCGTGCTTATAGTGATAGGATGCTTAAATATATACAGCTCGACATATTATATGGATATTTATGACGGCGGAAGCGCATATAAACATATATCGAACCACATCCTGTTTCTCTTAGGAGGAATTTTTGCAGCCTGGATTGCTGTTAAATTGGGGACGAATAAAATTCGGCAAGGTGCTTGGCTTTGGTTTATTGCGGTATTTCTGCTTCTTATTCTTGTTAAATTTGCGGGAATTAGTGTTAATGGTGCGAATCGCTGGATTATGTTGGGCCCCATGTCACTGCAGCCTTCGGAATTGGCGAAAGTTGCGGGAATTATCTGGACGGCTGCTTTTTTGGCGAAACGGATCAAGAATAAAGAGCCCATTACAGTTTTTTATGGTATATTGAATCGCCCTGTGGGAAAGCGTCGGAAAAAGAGGGGGCTTGTCCATCATTTTTTGCCGATATTATGTCCTGCGGTTTTGGCAACGATTGTTTTGTTCCAACCTGACATGGGAACGGCGGCTATCATCCTTTTTTTTCCGGGACTGCTTTATATTCTTGCGGGGATGCCGTTTTTGGAGATCTTGGCAGGAATTGTGACGGCAGTTTGTCTTGGGGGATATCTGGCTGTTGTTTCTGCTTATCGCGCGGAGCGTATGGCTATATTATGGGATCCGTTTGCCGATCCTTTGGGGGCGGGGTATCAGATTGTACGGAGTTTAACCGCAGTCGGTTCCGGCGGATTTTGGGGGCAGGGACCGGGGGAAGGGGTGTATAAATTTTTATACCTTCCTGAACAGCATACAGATTTTGCTTATGCAGTTTTTAGCCAGGAGTTTGGATTCATCGGTTCAGTTGCTGTTATGTGCCTGTTCATGGGATTTCTTATGTGCGGGTTTTCCTGCGCCCGCCAGTTGAAACAACCCTATGAATCTTTACTTGTTTACGGATTGACATTGCTTATCTCTGTACAGGGAATTATTAATATGGCAATGGTCATTGGATGTTTTCCTGTCACTGGGATTCCATTGCCCTTTATTTCTTATGGCGGTACGTCATTGCTGACTAATGTTATTTCGGTAGGCCTTATTTGGGGTGCCGTTATATCGGGACGTGAAAAGAGCGATATAGAAGAACGCAGACGAATGATTAAAGCGATGGAAGGGCAGTTGGCACCATCTGGGCGTAAATCTTTTAATCATTTTTAACGTTTATTTACGATCTCTCGGCATAACCGAGAGATTTTTCATGAAAGTGTGAACCGATTGGCAGGGATTTCCTATAAACAGCTGGTTGAATTGGCAGAACGGTATCCGGATGAAAACCAGGGAATGTCTTTGGGGATTGTTTTTATGGTTCCTGATGAATCTGCAAAAAAAAAGGCCTTATCCCTTTGCCATTTTTTAGATAGGCAGGGAATAAAAGCGGGATTATTTTTTGCCGGACATCAGTCGGTATTAAGTAATCGTGTAGAAGCATTGGCACGGATAAGAGCGGCCGACTCCTTTGTGATTGTAACGAAGGATCTGGAGGAGTCGGGGCTTTTTGCTCATGCGGCCCGGTGCATGGAAAAGCAGGGTCTTATTATCTATGAAGGAGCCTTAACAAGAAAGCTGATCACTTGTGTTACCAAAATGGAAATAAACAGTTTTTTTGCAGAGGAATCAGTGTTTTCCTATCCGGTATATGCAGATACCAAGAATGACATATTTTGTCTTGCTGCTTTGTGCTTATATGCCGTGCATGGCGGTGGAACGATATTGGAAGCTGCTGATGAAATACGAAAAATGCTGCGTAATTAGATATGGATTGCATTCTAAACTTTTTTATTGATGATGGATTTTGTAATAGACCATGCAACTGTCAGAGATTTTTGCAGTATAAAGAAATAAAGTGCCTTTCGAGGATGTAAGAGCCAGAAAACGCCTGCAATCAGCCGGAGCGGAGTGAACCGCCTTTTTGAATTTGTTTTTATCATTTTATCACCAAAGGATAATAATCTTCTTGTTGCAATATCTGCGACTTTAGCCTTTGTGAGGATTATGGTCAATTTTAATAAGTTAGACATAAAATCACCTCTTATCAGTTATCATAACAAAGCGGTGCGAGAAAAGCCATGAGATTCATTTCTTTTTTATTTGTGATAAAATATGGACGTACTTCGGGGTAAAAGCTGTTCCGATAAATTCCGATAAAGATTAGGGGGGGAATGATGGATTCTACTGATTATATATTATTTGTACCGATGTTTTTTCTTGCCATATATTTGTGGCTGGAGTCTCAGGATTTTGGCGTAGCTATTGTAGCACCGATGGTTGCGCAAAACGAAGAGGAAAGAAAGACGGCGCTTAATCTTTTAAAACCGGGGTTAGACGGAAATGAAGCATGGGCGTTTCTCTGCGCGGGGATGACTGGCGCACTTTTTTCGAATGGTCGGTTTAATATTCCGGAAAGCACATTTTGGCCTTTGGGGATTATTCTTACGGGAATGATTGTGCGGTTAGCGGCAGCCTTTTGGGGGAATATATTCCAGCAGCCTTTGCTATTAAGAGGAGTCCGTTTTATCACAATCATTAATGTCATCTCTGCAGGGGTTCTTGCGTTGGAATTGGCCAATTGGGATCTTTTTACAACGAAAAGTGTGTTTGGCCTTATTTGGTTGTTTATGAGTTGTATTCAGGTCGGTGCCATCTATGGAGCCTGTAAGACAGCGAACCCGTTGGGGGAAAGATTTCGGGCGACTTTCCTTGTAACCAATATTCTTTCATTGATGGCATTTATTGCTGTTTTTGGTGCATGGTATGTTTTGGGGAATCGTGAAATATTTGGAACAGATATGCTTCTGTCAGGGTTTTCATCTGTTGTAATTATTTCAGCCATAGCGTTTTTTTCCGTAAGAGCCAGACATGTATATGCGGGGATGCTGTTGTCCTATATTGCGCAGTGGGGTGCCGTGTGTATCTATTTATTTACCATGATGTCAAGCTTTCCTTCCCCAGCGCAGGATTCTGTAATCAAAGTCGATATGAGTTTGATTATCGGAGCTACCGCCGTATGGACAGGTATCGTATTTATTTGGCGGATGTGTCGCCATAAAGTGGAATATGTTTGGGAAGACCATATTTGAATGAAAATGAGGATAAGGAGCTAAAAATGGGTGAACTTTTTAAAACGCAGCATACCATTGATGAAATGCTGGATCGGATGGGTGTGAAAATCGTTTTAGATACGGATCACTTATCGGAAGATGATGTTCTTGAAGCGGAAAAGAGCGGTAGTTCAGTGGTACTAAAGAAGAAAAGATCAGAAAAAGTTGAGTAAAAACGGAAAACAGGCAACCAAGAGAAAAATAAGGTTAAAGCCTGTTTTTTATTGGTGGAGAATTATCCCTGTGGTATGATAAATACTGAAATGCTAAATGTCTTTTTGTAATTTGATTGTGTATAGTTAATGAATTGGAGGATAGTATGGATTCATTTGTTCATCTCCATTCTCATACAGAGTACAGCCTATTTGACGGAACTTGTCGAATCAAGGAACTTGTTTCGTATGTAAAAGAACTGGGGCAGACGGCGATAGCCATTACAGATCATGGCGTTATGTATGGAGCTGTTTACCTTTATAAAGAATGCTTAAAACAGGGGATTAAGCCGATTATCGGTTGTGAGATATATGTGACAGCGGGGAGCCGTTTCATTAAGGATGCCGATAAAAAAGAAAAGCTGGCTCATTTGATTCTCTTGGCAGAGAATAACACTGGTTATAAGAATATTATAAAAATCTGTTCAAAATCGTGGACGGAAGGATACTATCATAAACCTCGGGCAGATCATGATTTACTTCTGAAGTATCATGAAGGTGTTATTGCATTGTCGGCTTGTATCGGCGGCGAATTGCCACAGGCAGTCCTGAAGGGGGATTTGGAACAGGCAAGAAAAATTATCCGGTTTTATATGGATACGTTTGGAAAAGATAATTACTTTATAGAATTACAAAACCACGGATTGCCGGAAGAGGCGGCGGTACGGCCTGCGCTGGCTGAACTTGCCAAAGAATATGGACTTGGACTCGTGGCGACCAATGATTTTCACTATACCAGAAAAAAGGATGCGGGAAGTCAGGAGATCAAACTTTGTATATCAACAGGAAACACGATGGATGATCCCGGTAGATTCCGTTTTGCGAATGAGGAATTCTATTGTAAGAGCGGAGAAGAGATGAAAGCGCTTTTGGGAAACTTTCCCGGGGCCATTGAGAATACAGCGAGAATTGCAGAACGGTGCAATGTCACATTTACTTTTGGTAAACACAAGCTGCCGTCTTTTACCGTTCCTGAAGGAGAAACCGCGGCAACTTATTTGCGCAGGTTGTGTGAAGAAGCTCTTCCTGAGCGATATCCGAACTATGGGAATAAGGAAAAAGAGCGTCTTGATTATGAACTGGGCGTTATAAACCAGATGGGGTTTGCTGATTATTTTCTCATTGTCATGGATTTCATTCAATATGCGAAAACACACGGTATTCCTATCGGTCCGGGGCGAGGAAGTGCTGCAGGGAGTATCGTGTCATACCTTCTCCATATCACGGAAGTGGATCCGCTGCGTTTTCATTTGCTTTTTGAACGCTTCTTAAATCCGGAACGGATTTCTATGCCTGATATTGATACGGATCTCTGTTACAGAGGGCGGGGTCAGGTCATTGAGTACTTAGCAAAAAAATATGGTGAAGACCATGTGGCGCAGATTATTACTTTTGGTACATTGGCTGCCCGTGCGGTAATTCGGGATGTCGGGCGTGTGTTAAGCATGCCGCTTCGGGAAGTGGATCGGATTGCGAAAATGATTCCGAGTGGTCCCGGAGTTACGCTGAGGACAACGCTGGAACGGTCAAAAGAGTTTGCGGAATTATATGCGTCTGATAGTAATATACACCGTTTGATCGACCATTGTCTGGATTTAGAAGGCCTTTCAAGAAACTCGGGAACTCATGCGGCAGGCGTAGTGATCTGTTCCGAACCGGTCGAAGAATATGTTCCTATACAACTGACCCAGGATAATTTTATTCAAACCCAGTATGAAAAGGACTTGGACGAAGAGCTTGGACTGCTTAAGATGGATCTTTTAGGTCTTCGCAATCTTACGGTTATTCATGATGCATTAGAAATGATTAAGACGAACAGAGGAATTGCGCTTGACATAGAAGCGATTCCTCATGTGGATGAATTGACTTGCAAAATGCTGTGCTCCGGAGATACGGTGGGGGTATTTCAGTCGGAATCATCAGGGTTTACATCGCTTTTGATGCAGTTGGAACCTGAGTGTTTTGAAGATTTGATTCCTATGGTAGCCTTATATCGCCCCGGACCGCTGGGGAGTGGCATGGCGGAAGATTTTATTAACCGCAAGCATGGGAAAACGGCAGTTGATTATCCGCATCCTTCGTTGGAGACAATTCTTAAAGAAACTTACGGGATTATCCTGTATCAGGAACAGGTTATGCAGATTGCGTCTGTTATGGGGGGATTCAGTCTTGGTCAGGCGGATCTTCTTCGTCGCGCGATGGGGCATAAAGAACCGGAAATACTGCAGGCCCAGCGTGAGTTGTTTGTTAAAGGGGCGGCGGTACAAAAAATAAGTGAAGAAATTGCTAACCGTGTATTTGATCTGATGGTTCATTTTGCCGGATATGGATTCAATAAGTCACATAGTGTATGTTATGGATGGATTGCCTGGCAGACAGCATATTTAAAAGCACATTACAGACCTGAGTTTATGGCAGCTATGATGACTTGTTATAATGGGGATCGTAATAAGGTCAGCCGTTATATTTCCGACACAAGACGTGCAGGAGTAAAAATAGCGGCGCCTGATGTAAATCGAAGTGAAGCGGGATTTTCCGTGAATGGGGATACCATTCTTTTTGGTCTTGCCGGTGTGCAAAATGTAGGAGAAGGAATCGTAAATTCCATTATCGGCGCACGGAAAAAAGATGGCGCGTTTAAATCTATTTCCGATCTGCTGGAACGGATTGATTCCAAGGGATTGAACAGCCGCGCCTGTGAAAGTTTGATTCGCTGCGGGGCTATGGATTCTTTTGGCTATAATCGCAGACAGCTTATCGAAGTGCTGCCCCAGGCATTAAATAATGCGTCAGTGACGCGAAATGACAGGGAATCGGGACAATTGTCCTTATTTGGTGGAGAAATAAAGGCAAAAACAATCGTTTATCCCGATTTACCAGATATGTCGGCGGCGGAGAAGATCGATTCGGAAAGAAAACTGCTTGGATTTTATGTAAGCGGGCATCCTCTTGATTCTTATAAGCAGCAGATGAAATATTGTTCGCCTATTTATTCACTGTTGAGTGATGGGATGAAATATGACGGGAAGATGGTTTCTGTTGGAGGGATTATAACCCGCGTCAAAAGTATGACAACTAAAAAAGGCGCGCCTATGGGGTATGTAAGTCTGGAAGATTATGAAGGAGCCATGGAAGCGGTCATATTTCCTTCTGTATGGGAAAACTCACGTATGATGGTTTCTGAAGACCGCGCGGTGTGTGTCCGCGGACGTGTGCAGGCGAATGAAAGGGATGTAAGAATATTGGCTGAGGAGATTATACCGCTGGCACAGTTCCATAAAGTAGTACGTCCGATGTATAAGTCAGTCCATCTTTATATCGATGCTGCCCATGAATCTGATGCCGTAAGTAATCGGTTGTCGGTCATATTGAGAGAAAATCATGGGAATGTTCCTGTATTTCTTCATCTGGAGAGAACACACCAGAAGATTACAATGAGCAGAGAGTTTTATCTGGACTTCAGTGCGGATTCTGAAATAGCACTCAAAAAGCTGTTGGGCCCCCAATCTGTAGTGGGAGAAGTCTTGCATAAGCAGGGAAACTGAATGAGTTACCGAGGCGTGATATTTTATGCATAATCCATGCCCGTATGATATACTGAATCATATGGTTTAATAGATAAAGGGGGATGTCATGAAGTTTCTCGTTTGTATTAAACAGGTAGTAGACACTTCCAAAATGGAAGTGGATCCGGAAACGGGGCGCCTTAAACGTAATAATGCCAATAGCATTATGAATCCTGTTGATTTGAATGCGTTGGAAGCAGCCTTATCTCTTAGGGATCGGATAGGTGGAACGGTTACGGTGATTACCATGGGACCGCCGCAGGCGGAAGCCGTTCTTCGGGATGCGGTTGCTATGGGGGCTGATGATATTTATCTGGTAACAGATCGGGCCTTTGGCGGAGCGGATACTTTGGCAACCAGCTATACCCTTGCTGCAGCCATTTCTAAAATAGGGATGCCTGACTTGATTTTCTGCGGAATAGAATCTATTGACAGTAATACAGCGCAGATAGGGCCTGAAATAGCAGCAACACTCGGGATTGCCGATGTGAGTGGTGCTTCATTTATTTCTTTTGAAAAAGAAGGCGGTCTTATTGTTACCAGGCAAAATGGAAGCAGTGCTGAAGTTGTTGAATTAAAACTTCCTGCGGTAGTAACCGTTTTGTCGGAACTTAACAAACCGCGGTATTCCTCGATAAAAGGAATTTTGGGCAAGGGAGATGCTGAACTTCATATCATTACAGCGGCGGATTTGGATATTGATACTGCACGGATTGGAATAAAAGGTTCTCCCACACAGGTGAAACGTGTACGGCCCGTAGTACCGCCACAAAAGGAAAACCTTCGTATTGAGGAAAAAGATCCTCAAGAATCGGTAGATATTCTGATAGAAGCATTAAGGAAAATTTCTGTAATTTAGGAGGGTAAGTATGGATTTTTCTGATTATAAAGGAATTTACGTTGTTGCCATTCCTAAATATGGTGAAATACAGAAAGTTACGGGGGAATTGATTGGAGCTTCCCGTGAATTGGCTGCTGAACTGAATGAATCGGTGTCCGTTGTTCTTGTGGGAAGTGAGATTCGCGATAAAGCACAAGAACTTATTCATCTTGGTGCGGATTTCGTTTACGTTATGGATGCACCGATTTTTACGCATTATGATGGCGTGGCATATCAGAAGGCTTTAACGGGATTTTTTAAAGAAAAGAAACCCAATATCGTGATGTTTGGAGCAGATCCTTATGGCAGGGATTTGGCTCCTCGTATGGCGGCAGACTTAGTTTGCGGTGTAACGGCAGATGTAACGGAATTATCTGTTGAACCGGAAACGAAACTGATTGTCTGGTCCCGTCCGGCGATGGGAGGAAATATTATGGCGGATATCGTCAGTCCTGATTTCCGTCCGCAGGTAGGGACGGTCAGGGCAGGGACATTCCGGTATCCCACATATGATGAAAGCCGTATTGGTGAAATTATTGATGTTCCCGTCCAGCTGGGGTTGGAAGATTTTGGCACGCTTTTAAAAGAAATTCTGCCTGAAATTTCTGATGACAATCCGGTGGAAGAGGCGTCTGTTATTGTTTCCGGCGGTCGCGGTATTCATTCAGAAAAAGAATGGGTACAACTTCATGAATTGGCGGAACTGCTTGGCGCATCAGTGGGATGCAGCAGACCTATAGCTGAACTTGGCTGGGAGAAACAGAGCCATCAAATCGGACAAACCGGTAAAGGTGTTTCTCCCAAGGTATATTTTGCTTTTGGGATTTCCGGTGCTATGCAGCATTTGTGCGCAGTAAAAGCGGATGTTCTTATCGCGGTAAACCGTGATGCGAAAGCACCGATTATGGAAACAGCGGATTATGCGGTCATTGCGGATTTAAAAACATTCCTGCCGTTATTTATTGAAAAAATAAAAATGATAAAATCTGAAAAACAATAACGGTATAGTAATTTTAGCAGGATAATACGCAGAAGAAAACGATTGATTTTGTATTCTGTTTGCTGGGAGGGGAATTGTATGGGAGAAACCAAAACTGCCATATATTACAATCACAATTTTTACTATGATTTTTCACAAATTATTAGTGCTGATGATCGGGCGGTCCAGTTTGGAGACGGTGCTTATGAATGGATCCGTATACACCATGGACATTCTTTCGGGCTTTCTTATCATACCGACCGATTATATCGATCCATGCGCCTTTTAGGAATCCGCCCCGTAACAGCTCCTGATGAATTTACTGAAATCGTAGAAGTCGTTGTAGAAGAGTCTGAAATTGAAGAAGGGTATGTGAAGATTATTGTGACTCGGGGGAGTGATGACCATAACTTCACGATCCCTGCAAGAAGTGCGCTTCAACCGAATGTCCTTGTATATGGGAAGCCCATTGATTTGAATGCAATTGAAAAAGTCCAGTCCGGAGTGAACTGTATTACACTTGATGATGATCGCGGACATCACTGCGATATTTTGAGTCTGAATCAATTAAATAATATGATGGCAAGAGCAGAGGCGCAGAAAAAAAATTGTTATGATGCTGTCTTTATTAAAGATGGGCTTTTGACAGAAGCATCTCATTCAAATGTATGTATTGTCAAAGCGGGAGTTATTTGGACGCCGGCAACGAATGAGCATATGATTCGTGGGGTTACCCGTTCTCTTGTGCTTACTCGTGCGGCACCATCTGCAGGGGTAACATCTATTGATGAGGCATCTGAACCTGTGCGGTTTGAAGATATGATGACAGCCGAAGAGGTGTTTCTGACAAATTCCCAGGATGGGATCATTCCGGTCTTATCCATTGATGGTAACCCTATTGGCGGCGGTAAGGTGGGCGATGTAACCCAAAAGATCCAAGAACATTATGCGCATTTAATGGAGGACGGACTCCCGTAACCTTTAACTTAAGAGAAGCAGGTCTTCGGACCTGTTTTGTTTTGCAGATGTCAGCTTGGAACAGAGAATTTCCATATTTTGTCTATGATATAATAAGAAATAATTTCACTGGGAGGGCATTATGCGCGTGCTTGGCATTGACCCCGGAACAGGACGCTGCGGGTTTGGAATCGTAGAGAAGCATGGAAATAGAATTGTACCGATTAACTATGGTGTGATTGAAACATTTAAGGAACAGAATTCCTTAGAACGTTTAAATATCGTTTATGAAGGGGTGGCTGAACTTATAGAAATGTACCGTCCGCATTTCATGGGAGTGGAATCGCTTTATTTTAATACGAATATAACAACAGGAATTGAAGTCGCGCAGGCCAGAGGGGTAATTCTTCTTGCCGGATACAGACAAAGCGTACCTGTAGTGAATGTGACTCCGCTACAGGTTAAACAGCAATTGGCCGGCTATGGGCGCGCGGAAAAGAAACAAGTCATTGAAATGGTTATGCGGATCATGCATATAAATACAAAAATAAATCCTGATGATGCAGCAGATGCATTGGCAATAGGATTAACGGCTATTTATCAAATGGAACATAAGCGGCTGTTCAAGGAGGAAATATGATTGGATATATAAAAGGTAAAGCGACCGTTGTTTCTAAAGAGTTCTGTTTCATCGAAGCCGGCGGTATAGGATACCGTGTATTTATTTCAGAAATGAGCCGTCAGAAAATTCATTTAGGGACGCCTGTACGGCTTCTGACTTATATGGCAGTAAGAGAAGATGCTATACTTTTATATGGGTTCCTGACACAGGAAGAATATGATCTGTTCCTTATTCTTATCTCGGTTTCTAAAATAGGACCTAAAGTGGCAATGGGCATTCTTTCAGTGATGGAGCCGGCGGATTTTGTTTTGAGTATCCGGAACAGAAATTTATCAGTTTTAACAAAGCTGCCCGGTGTGGGCAAGAAAACGGCTGAACGGCTTTTGGTGGAATTAAAAGATAAGGTAGGAGATTTCGCAGAGGGCGATATAGATGAGCCGGAATCGTTGGCGGCTGGAAAGCCGGATGAAAGCGGTATTGCTGCCGATGCGGCTAAGTACCTTCGTGCGCTTGGCTATGAAGATACGGAAATTCAACCGGTACTGAAAAAGCTGTCAATAGAATATAAAGATGTTTCCCCATTGGTGAGTGCAGCTCTTCGTGAGTTTGGAAAACAATAAAGTTGTACTGATATTTCAGCAGGGGTAAGAGAGGTTGCTTGAAGGTATTTATGAATAACAAATATATAAAAAGCCTTGGCGGAGAAGAACATATAGAAATGTTAGGCACAGAAGGACGAATTACTGCAGGTGAAGAAAGCAGGCGAGATGAGTGGCAGCAGACTATTCGTCCGCAGCGGTTAAGTGACTATATTGGACAATCGACTTTTAAAGAGAATCTGCATGTTTATATTTCTGCCGCAAGATCCAGAAAAGAAGCACTTGACCATGTATTGCTTTACGGACCGCCTGGTCTTGGCAAAACCACGATGGCAAAAATTATTTCTAATGAATTGGGAGTTCAGTTTAAGGTAACAAGCGGGCCGGCCATCGGGAGGCCCGGAGATTTGGCTGCTATCCTTTCGACGCTGCAGGAACATGATGTTTTATTTATTGATGAGATTCACCGTTTAAATCGAAGTGTAGAGGAAATACTCTATCCGGCCATGGAAGATTTCGCGTTGGATATTGTCATGGGGAAAGGCGCCGGTGCTAATTCCATACGCATTGAGCTGCCGCCATTCACTTTGATTGGCGCGACTACCAGGGCCGGGGCTTTATCGGCTCCGCTTAGGGATCGTTTCGGTATTATTAATCATATGCAGTTTTATACGGCAGACGAATTAAAGCATATACTGATTCGTGCAGCAGGGATTTTGAATATTAAAATCGAAGAGACGGGAGCGGAAGAAATTGCACGTCGATCCCGGGGAACGCCAAGAATCGCGAACCGATTATTAAAACGTATTCGCGATTTTGCACAGGTAAAAGGGGAAGGCGTTATTTCACAGGAGATTGCGGCAGACTCTCTCTCTGCGCTTTATGTGGATGATATCGGATTGGATTTAATTGATCGGGAAGTATTAAAAGCAATTATACAAAAATTTAATGGCGGGCCTGTGGGTATTGACACAATATCCGCGTCAATTAGTGAGGAACGGGCTACTATTGAAGATATATGCGAGCCGTATCTGATGCAAATCGGATTCATTTCCCGTACACCGCGAGGGCGGATTGCAACCCAGGCGGCTTATGACCATTTAGGTGCGATATGGAGTAAAGAAACGGTTCAAGACGAACTGTTTGAGGGGGGATAATGGATTTTGGAAAAATGTTGATTGTTTTCGGAATTTTTATGATCATAGCAGGTGTGGCAATAGGTTTCAGCAGCAAATTTTTCTTGTTGGGGCAGTTGCCGGGGGATATTCACTGGTCCTGGGGAAAGACGAAGTTTTTCTTTCCTGTCGTCTCATCTTTAGTTATCAGTATTGTAGGAACAATTCTTTTAAATTTGTTTTTTAGAAAATAAAAATATATTTATTTAAAGATCATTTATCCGGTAAGAATGAATAAAGGAACGATTATATGAAAAAAAATATAGCGGTTGCTGCTGCATGCATAACCTTTGCAGTATTAATAGGAAATTCAGTTAACGTAAGTGCTGAGTCTATTCCCGTAAAAAAGAAACAGGTGCAGCTTTTATCAGGATTTGTTAAAAATGTTGCAAAGATTAAGCCTGTGCAAAAAAAAGGGCCTGATGTGGAAGTCGGACTGCTTTCCGGACAGCCGCAGGTAGAGATTGAGGGACTAAGTCATTTCCGAATTGAAACGAATGGCAAAGTATGGAAATCTTATAATGCCGGCAAGCGGATTTCTGTATCACGGAAAGGAAAAAATATAGTTTTGGAAGGGAAGGCTTTTAATGCTCCTGTGTATTTTACGACAGGAAATGGAGAAGAAGCTTTCTCTGTAAAGGGAAACAGGTATCGTGGCGAAATGAAGATAATTCCTTCTGCATGGAATAATGGTGTTACTGTTGTGAACCGGGTGCCGATGGAGTTGTATTTAAAGGGTGTAGTTCCCAGTGAAATTGTGCCTTCATGGAAGCCTGATGCCATTAAGGCGCAGGCTGTCGCGGCAAGGACTTATGCTGTTTATCACAAGAATGGATACCGATCCGCCGGTTATGATATAACAGATGATACCCGGTCACAGGTGTATCGTGGCTGTTCTGTGGAAACGTCGGCAACAAATAAAGCAGTGGAAGAAACGGCAGGAGAGATAATTACTTATAACGGAAAGGCTATTGATGCACTTTTTCATGCGAATGGCGGCGGATATACAGAAGACAGTGAAAATGTATGGGGATCATATGTCCCTTATCTGCGGGGAGTAAAAGAGGAGAGCAGCTCTACAGTTAATCGCCCATGGCACAAAATTGTTTCGATTGATTCATTTTCCAATGCGATTTCACGAGCAGGGTATCATGTGGGGAAGGTAAAAAAGATAGGTCTCTCCAGGCTTCACATGGGGAATAATAAAGCGAAGGATCGGGGAGTATCAGGACGAGTTAAGACGATGGAAATTACTGGAAAATCCGGCAGAAAAATAATTCCCGGAGAAGTAATCCAAAGTGCATTTGACTTGGACAGTACACTTTTTGATATTTCTGTAAAAGGTAACAATTTAATTATTACCGGATATGGATTTGGTCATGGATTGGGACTTTCCCAGTGGGGGGCGGAAGCGATGGCGGAAAAGAACGGTGACGGGAAAGAGTATTATAAAAGAATTCTGCTTCACTATTTTACAGGCAGCAAAATTGAGAAGATATATTGATATATTTGTATGTATTTGGAGTAAGTAATGAAACTTGAAGATTTTAATTATGTTCTCCCCAAGGAACTGATTGCTCAACAGCCGGCAGAACCGCGTGATTCGTGTCGGCTTCTTATGGTGGATAAAAAAACAGGGGAATGGCAGCATCGTCGATTCAGAGATATTCTTGATGAAATAAGACCGGGAGACGTGTTTGTATTCAATAACACGAAAGTTATTCCTGCCCGATTATTTGGCAGGCGCAGGGAAACCGGCGGAAGAGTGGAAGCACTTCTTTTGACACCGAAAGGAAATGATGTTTGGGAAATTCTTGTAAATCCGGGTCGTAAAGCATTGCCGGGTCAGGAAATAGAATTTTCAGAGAATTTCTCATGTACTGTTATTGATAAGACGGAATTTGGCGGCCGATTGGTAAAGTTTCATTATTCCGGTGATTTTGATAATTGGTTGGATCAGCTGGGAGAAATGCCGACGCCGCCTTATATCCATAAAAAGCTGGAGAATAAAGATGAATACCAGACGGTATATGCGAAGTTTAAGGGTTCTGCCGCCGCACCGACAGCAGGGCTTCATTTTACTCCTGAGCTTCTGGAAAAAATGAAAGACAAAGGGGCAGAACTTCTTTTTGTGACACTCCACGTGGGAATAGGAACTTTTCGACCAGTTGCGGAAGAGAATATTGAGGATCACGAAATGCATCGGGAATGGTATACTATTGAAAAAGAAACAGCACAAAAAGTAAATGAGGCTAAAGAAGAAGGCCGACGGATCATTGCTGTGGGTACGACTTCTGTCAGAACTTTGGAGTCGGCGGGGCAAACAGGAAGAGTAGAGGCCGGCAGCAGCTGGACACAGCTTTATATCTATCCCGGATATCAGTGGCGGGTGGTAGATGCTATCGTGACGAATTTTCACCTGCCGGAATCAACTCTGATTATGATGATGGCATCTTTTGCTGGGAGAGAACATATTTTGGCTGCTTATGAAGAAGCTGTCCGCCAAAAGTACAGGTTCTTTTCTTTTGGAGATGCCATGTTTTTGCGCTAAGAGGTTTAAATGGTTGTCAATTATGAGTTAGTAGCAGAGGATAGAAAGACTGGCGCTCGTGCCGGTTTATTACATACACCGCATGGAGTATTTAAAACGCCCATGTTTATGCCGGTCGGAACTCAGGCTACAGTAAAAACGGTAACACCTGAAGAACTGGAAGAGATGGGCGCGCAAATTATTCTTTCCAATACATACCATCTTTTTTTGCGGCCGGGGACAGAATTGATTCATGAAGCGGGCGAACTGCACCGATTTATGAATTGGAATAAAGGAATATTGACCGATAGCGGCGGCTTTCAGGTTTTCAGCCTGGGGGCGATGAGAAAGATTACGGAAGAAGGTGTTTATTTCCGTTCTTTTTTAGATGGTTCTAAACAATTTTTATCCCCTGAAATATCCATAAGAGCTCAGGAAGATTTGGGAAGCGATATTGCCATGGCTTTTGATGAATGCATTCCTTATCCGGCGGATTATGAATATGCAAGAAAATCGACAGAGCGAACGACACGCTGGGCAAAACGATGCATCAAAGCACATCAACGGACTGACAGAGGTATATTTGGCATTATACAGGGTGGCATGTATAAAGATTTACGAAAACAAAGTGCGATGGAAATATCTTCGCTGCCTTTTGATGGAATGGCTGTCGGCGGATTATCCGTAGGAGAACCTCATGATTTGATGTATGACATTTTAGAAGAAACGATCCAATGGATGCCGAAAGGAAAAGCAAGATACCTTATGGGCGTAGGAACGCCGGACTGTCTGGTGGAAGGTGTGGCACGCGGAGTAGATATGTTTGACTGCGTTTTTCCGACTCGTGTGGCTCGCAACGGAATGGCAATGATCCATACAGGACGTATGAACATGAAAAATAAACAATATGAAAGGGATTTTCGCCCGATAGAAGAAAGCTGCGGCTGTTATACCTGCCGAAACTATACAAGAGCTTATATCAGGCATTTATATAAATCAGAAGAGTTGCTGGTGTTTCGATTGGTTACGATTCATAATCTGTATTTTTTGCTTCAGTTCATGCGTGATATGCGTGAAGCGATTGTGCAAGGAAACTTTTCTGAATTCAGGGAGCATTTTATGGAACATTATAAGCAATGATAGCGTGAAAGTATTGCATTCTATAGGAAGAAATGATTACGATTAATAATGTTCATTGTAAATTATGGTGAGTATAAAGATCTGAGTTGAATGTGTCGGCTTGAAAGTAAAGACAATCAGAGACTGCTGTGGTAAAATAAACCATATGATGCTTGGAGGTGAGTATAATGGAAGATGCAGTAAATATTTTGGGAATGTTTTGGCCATTTTTGATTTTAATTGCTATTTTTTACTTTTTTATGTATCGTCCCCAGAAGAAGTTACAATTGGAGCGCGGGCGTTTTCTTCTTTCTTTAAGAAAAGGGGATCATGTGGTGACTTCCGGTGGTGTTCATGGAATCATTAAGGTATTGCGTGATAAATATGTAGAACTTGAAATCGCACCTAAGGTTGTAATTAAGGTTGAAAAAACAGCAATTCATCATGGTGACGTTGATCTGATTGATACTGAAACGGCAAAAAAAGCCGGTGCAGCAGTAATTGGTGCAGAAGCAGAAAATCCGGAAGAAACTGATCGGCTTTCTAAACAGAGAAAAACGACAGATACCGAGACCATAGAAGAAGTTGTTGAGGTTGACAGCGCTGCTGAAGAAGGTACAGAGATTATAGAGGAAGTTATTGAAGTCGATGAAAATGGTAATGAGATCAGCAGGGAAAAGAAATAAATGATCATGGAAGAGCCTCTTCTTATTTATAAGAAAAAGGAACTTCGGAAAAAGATGCTCGCCTTAAGGCGGGCTCTTTCTACTGATGAAACGGATAAAATGGCAATGTGTTTGCGGGCAAATATCGTTTCTCTGCCGCAATATAAAAAGGCCAACCGCATTATGGCTTTTTTAGCCATGAGGGGGGAGTCAAATCTAGATCCATTAATTGAACAGGCTGTGGCGGATGAAAAGGAAATATATATTCCTGTTTGTCTACCTGAAAGACAGATGGGGGCCGGGCGGCTTTTTTCCATGTCCGGCTTTACAAAAGGACCTCTTGGATTAAGGAATCTTCCTGCACCTTATACAATGATTGCACCAGAAGATTTAGATTTAGTGCTTGTTCCTGCGGTTGCCTGTGGAGTAGACGGAACCCGTTTGGGGATGGGAGCAGGATATTATGACAGATATCTCGAAAGAGTCTCCCCTGAAAAACGTGTGTCTGTTTTATGGGATTTCCAGGTGATGGATTCTGTCCCTAATGGAATTTATGATAAATATATCTCAAAAATAGTTACAGAAAAACGTATCATTATTACGAAAAGGGGATGAAGTTTTGGAAAAGAAGAGGGCAAGCTCGCTCCGCACGGGAAAATTGCTGCAGTTTTTTGTCGTTATCGGTGTAATTATCGGCATTTTTGCCGCATCCATCGGATGGTTAGCAGGAAATATACGGCAGGGGCTCGATCTTCAGGGCGGGACGCATATCATTATGCAGGCGGAAGATACTGAGCAGAACAAGGTGACTACTGAGTCTATTGTTCAAGTTATTAATATTATGCAAAAGCGTGTCAATGAAATGGGGTTGACAGAGCCTATCATCCAACGGGAAGGCGCAAATCGTATTATTATTGAACTTCCGGGGGAAAGGGATCCGCAGAAAGCTATCGAAACTATCGGAAAAACAGCTGTTCTTGAATTTAGAGATGAAGAGGGGAATGTTTGTCTTACCGGGGAAGACCTGAAAGATGCGAGAGAACAGATCGGACAGAATCGGGAGCCTCTTGTTGCCTTACAATTTAGTAAAGAAGGGGGAGATAAATTTGCGAAGCTTACTGCAGCCAATATCGGCCGTCATGTAGGGATTTATCTGGATGGGGATTTACTTACGAATCCTGTTGTCAATGATGCAATTACAGGTGGATCCGCAGTTATTACCGGACAAAGGACATTGGAAGAGGCTAAAGATCTGGCGATTCTTCTTCGCAGCGGTGCACTGCCTGTTAAAGTATCGGTGCTTGAAGTTCGTACGGTAGGTCCGTCTTTAGGGCAGGATTCGAAAGATAAGTCGGTAGTAGCCTTTGCAATTGGACTTTCCCTTGTTGTATTTTTTATGCTTGCAGTATACCGTATATCGGGGTTTGTAGCAGATACGGCGCTTCTTGTTTATGTATTGATACTGCTGGGCATACTTTATGTGCTCCATGCAACATTGACACTGCCCAGTATCGCAGGGATTATTTTATCGATCGGTATGGCTGTGGATGCGAATGTATTGATTTTTGAAAGATTTAAAGAAGAAATTGCATCCGGAAAACTTTTGCGGCTGGCAGTGCAGTCTGGGTTTAAACGTGCTTTTGTTACGATTTTTGATGCGAATATGACAGTAATTATTACATCATGCATTTTATTTTTCTTGGGAAGTGCGACGGTTAAAGGCTTTGCGTTTTCATTGGGGCTTGGCGTAGCAGTTTCTATGTTTACCGCTATTACGGTCAGCCGTACTTTGCTGATGCTTCTGATTAATGCGAACTGGATTCATAACCCCTGGTGGTTTGGTGGTAAAAAGGGGGATGAAGCTAATGTTTAAAAATTTTGATGTTATTGCAAAAAGAAAACTTTGGTTTTCTGTTTCCGTTTTGTTGGTACTGCTTTCTATCATGTCTATTATTATGTTCCGGTTTAACTGGGGCATTGATTTTACCGGTGGAACAATTCTTGAATTGGGGTTCCAGCAAAATGTGACCGTAGAACAAGTTCGAAATGGGATTCGGGAAGATGGGTTGGAAACAGCGGTTATCCAGCTTTCCGGGTCTATAGATGGGGAATCAGGAAATGATGTTATTATTCGTACGAGAAATCTGAGCGCAAATGAGTCACAGGCCATAATCGACCATATCAATACCAAAGTAGGTACGGCAGAAGTAAAACGTATTGAGACAGTAGGCGCGGTTATTGGATCAGAAGTAACCAAAAATACACTTTTAAATGTTCTGTTATCTTTTGGCGCTATGATTTTATATATGACAATCCGTTTTGAGCATAGGATTGCATTTGCAGCGATTATTGCCATCGTTCATGATATTTTGATGGTGCTTGGCGTATTTGCTTTTTTCCATTTGGAAGTGGATGCGTCTTTCCTGGCGGCTATTTTAACGGTTTTAGGCTATTCCATGAATGAGTCGGTTGTTATCTTTGACCGTATTAGGGAAGCGATTCATACTCACAGGCGGACGGACAGTTTTGCTATTTTAGCTAATGACTCTATTCATCAGACCATCCGCCGCTCTATGTACACACTGATTACCACATTATTTTGTGTTACTTCCCTTTATCTTTTTGGTGGAGATACTACAAAGAACTTTGCTTTGGTCATGCTTGTCGGATTTATTTCAGGCGCTTATTCTTCCGTCTGCGTAGCTACATCCATTTGGGTAACCTGGCATGAACATGTCAGGAGCAGCAGAAATAGAGCGGAAGCATGATTTTAGAATCATAATAAAATATTAAGATCCTTCTCTGTCTTATACAGCAGGAGGATCTTTTCATATGGAGCGCTTATCCGCACAGCTTTAGTAAGATGGGCATTGTCTTGAAAATTCGGTTGATGGAGAGAAAGTAAGGACCGGAGTCCATCTGCTTGATTTGATGGTGATATTTTATTTCTAAATAAATGTCGTATAAAACTATTTTATTAGAGAATGATTTATAGATTATAGAATATTCTGTCAAAAACATTCGCATTTGTATATAATAATAAGTAAGGAACAATATATGATTCGATCATATTATTAAAAATAAAGGTTGAGATTCTCATGAAAAAAATTGCTTTTTATGGAAAGGGCGGTATTGGCAAATCCACAACTGCGTCGAATGTTTCTGCCGCGTTAAGTCTGATGGGGAAAAAAGTCTGCCAAATCGGTTGTGACCCGAAGAATGACTCGACCCGGTTGCTTTTGGGGCACATATGTAAAGAAACTATTTTGGATAAGGTTCGGGCTTGTGAGATTGAGGATATTAAAGCGGAAGATATAGTCCATGCCGGATTTAACGGGATTACCTGTGTAGAAACCGGCGGACCTGAGCCCGGAGTAGGTTGTGCCGGAAGGGGGATTATCGTATCTTTACAGCTGTTGGACAAACTGAATGCACTGCCTTCTGTCGATTTAACCTTGTATGATGTACTTGGTGATGTGGTATGCGGGGGGTTCGCAATGCCCATAAGGGAAGGATATGCGTCTGATATCTATATCGTGTCTTCAGGTGAATTAATGTCTCTTTATGCAGCTAATAATATAGCCAAAGGTGTGCGGCGGTTTGCTATGCGCGGAAATGTAAGACTCGCAGGTATTATTGGCAACAGCAGGAACACACCCAACGAAAAGAAGTTGCTCACGGAATTTGCTAAGCGTTTAAATACAAAGTTGGTAGCTTTCGTACCGCGCGACAGAATTGTGAATATTTCTGAAAATTCGAAACAGACCGTGCTTCAGTATGCACCGGATTCAGCGCAGGCGGATATATACAGAAAATTAGCGAATGATATTTGGATGAATGAAGAGTTATCTGTACCGACACCAATAACGTTTGAGGAATTAGAAAAGCTGGTAGATATTTATGGAACCGAGAACTAAGTGGCTTCTTTCTAAAAATAGGTCCTGCAGCTGTACTATGTCGGGCGTATGGAGGGCGGTTGCATGCTGCCGGGGATGTGCAGTAATTTTTCACAGTCCCATGGGGTGTGTCCATGTGGCAGAGACGATGGATCTGGGATCGCATTACCGGATTCTTGCTGACGGCAGACAGGAAAATATGGAATGTGTGCCTCTTGTTTCCTCAAATATACGGGAAAAAGACAGTATCTTCGGTGGGACAGGCCGACTTCGGCAGAGTATTTCGTATGTTATGGAAACATATCATCCGGAATGTCTTTTTATTGCGACTTCTTGTGTGGCAGGAGTTATTGGAGATGATGCAGAGTCAGAATCGGCAGATGCGGAAATGAGGTACGGGATTCCGATTATCTGTATTCCTTATGCGGGCTTTCTTGGCGGTGAGTATTCAGAGGGGTATTATAAGACGGCGGAAACGATCATAGAGCGCTTTTTTAGACCCTGTGAGCACGTACCTAATAGGATTCTGCTCTTAGGAGACCAAATGGGGCCCGAAGGGCAGTATGTGACCGAGGTGAAACGCCTTCTCTCCTTACTCGGATTGGAGGTACAGGGGCAGTTTCCCGGCTATCTTCCTTTTCCCGAATGGGCGAATGCTCCTGCTGCTGAATTGGCTATCGTGCTGGGAACAACAGGACAATCAGATCGTATGAATGGAATGGCTGATCTGTTAGAAAAGAAATTTGGGATTCATGCCGTTAAAGATATGTATCCGATTGGTTGGGAAAATACTTGTAAATGGATTCTTGAAATAGGACGGCTTCATGGAAACGTAGAAAAGGCAAAAGTGATCATAGAGGAAGAAAAGAAGAGAATAGATTCTTATGTGAAATCGATTCTGCATATCACAAAAGGTAAAAAGGCAGTCATTGGTATTGGCCGCGGTACGCACTGGTATAATCCGTCAGATACAATTTCCGCTCTGCGGCAGTTGGAAATGCGTATTGAAGCGGTAATTCTTTATGATAATTTAACTGATAAGGAAAAAGCGGAATATCGCCACCGGATTGGAAAAGAGGAGTCAATTCCAGTCTATGATGGGCGAGACGGACAGGAGTTGATAGATGCTGCCGATATACTTTTGACGACGAATGAAATTGTCAGCACGAAAACGAAACAATTTTTTATACCTATGGTACCGATGGTTGGTACAAATGGAGAAATTATGATATTTCGGGCATTATACCGGCTGCTTTGCCGATATGGGAATAAGGGGGGGATTGCCTATGCAACCATCTGAGTGGGAAAATTCCTGCCACCGGATAGGAACTTGTGCGTTAACCGGTTCCGCTGCATTGTTTGCATCAATTCCCGGCAGCTATGTCATAGTGAATGGTCCGCTATGGTGCTACTTTTATGCGATGAAATATATTGATGACAGTATGCCCGGCGCAGCGGAAAGATTTTATTGCACGCAGCCGGATCAGAATTCATTGGTTTATGGAACGGAGAAGGATCTGATTAATGGATTTGAATACTTGAAAAAAAATGGAAATCCGGAGCGGCTATTTGTTCAAAATAATTGCAGTATAAGTCTTGTAGGTGATGATATTGAGGGGATTGCGGCTAAAAGCCATCTGCCGTGGCCCGTATATGGAATAGACAGCGGGGGACTTCACGGGAGCTTTGCGGGCGGGTTCTCAAGGGCCTTATCTCTGCTGGTGCAGCAGATGAACCCTTTAAAAAAATCTGACGGTGTCAACGTGCTTGGACTTTCTTCCGTTTATCTGCGCGGAAAAGCTGATGCCATTGAAATTAGACGTTTGCTGGAGTTATGCGATATACATGTAGTGTCCATGCCCGGTGTGGGAGATTCCTGGGAAAGTATTATGAAAGCTCCGGAAGCGGCGCTGAATATAGTGGTAAGGAATGAACTGGCGTTAAAAGCAGCAGAAGACATGAAATCCCGATTCGATATCCCCTATATTTCTGTGGGGCTTCCCTATGGGATGGAAGGGACTTTACGATGGTTGAATAGAATCGCAGAAGCAGTAAATTCGGCTTCTTTGAAAGCAGCAGAAAAGGAAATCAGATGCAGACAGAAAAGGCTTCTTCATTTTGGGAATAATATGAAATCCATGTGGGGAACGCTTTGGTTCGACCGCATTCTTTTTTCGGCACCACCGGAAGAGAGTCTGGGAATTGCAGAAGCGTTGCGGGGGGAATGGGCGGACACAGAAAATTTGACTGTTCATTTGCAGGCAGATACCTGCTCCAAAACGCCGGCAGTGGATACAGTAAGAGTAATCGGCATTAATGACATATCTATTGCTGAAGATTATAAAAAATGGGATGGCGGGTTGATTCTGTCAAGTTCACATGAAACGGAACGATTACTCCGTATGAATAGGCCTTTTGTAAGCTGCCATATTACAAGACCTGTTTATGATGAAATGGCAGTGAGCGACCTTCCTCTTTGCGGAATAAGAGGGGCAGAATACCTTTATGAGAAAATATGGAATGCAAAACTTAGTGGGCATATAAGAATGGCGAAAACATGAAAAAACTAATATTTGTACTATTATGTATTATTTTTTTAGCAACAAACGGGTGCCGTTTTCATTTTGCCGAAGTGCCTGTCGAAAATAGTGCTTATGTAGTGACAGACGAACTGGGGCGTACCGTAAAGATTCCACATAAACCGCAGCGGATTGTTTCCGCTACTTATGGAACAGATGAAGTGCTTCTTGATTTAGTGGATATAAGCCGAATTGTTGGTCTCAGCAAATATGCGGGGAATCCTGATATCACCTTTGTTACTGAAGCGCAGCGTGAGGCGGTGGGGCATGTTGTTGAATTGAATCCCGAAAATATTATGGAGCTGAATCCTGATTTAGTAATTATATCTTCTGCTGTCTCAAACGGAATAACAGAAGTCCTGTCAGGTATGGGAGTTCCTGTATATGTGTCAGTTACAGCGACTACATGGGATGAAGTAGAACTGAAAGTGCAGGGAATGGCTAAGGCGGTGGGGGAAAGCGAACGGGGAGATCAGGTCGTTTCCCGCATGCGTATGAAGCGAAAAGCCATAGAGGAGAAATTGTCGGTATTAAGTCCTAATCAGGAAAAGACAGTTGTCGCGCTTTCCTTCCGCGGAATTATCGGGAAGCGGGGCACGCTGTTTAATGAAATATTGAAAATGGCGCATGTAAAAAATGGCGCAGATGGTATTGATATTCCCAAAGGCGCCGGTGTTTATTTGTCGAATGAACTCATCCCCTCTATAAATCCGGATGTATTTTTACTTCCTGTGTGGAAAACGCGGGAAGGGGATGATGAAAATGAGTTTAAAAAGGAGCTTATGCAAAATCCTGCTTATCAGGATGTAAAAGCTGTTAAGAATAATCAGTTTATTTTCTTTTCGGAACGGTATAAGTATGTAATGTCCCAACATGTAACGGATTCTGTTGAAGCTGTTGCACGAGCTGTTTATCCGGAATTGTGGGAGTAACCATATTTTTATTAAATAGTTAATTATATGAGGAGATAAATGGAAGGGAAAATTATTTATTTAACAAATGTAGACCGTCGTTTCTTTATGATGCGCAAAGCCTGCAGTGAATTAAAAAGAGAGGGGCTTGTTCCGGCGGAATATGAGACGCTGAAAGTAGAAAGTACTTCTTTATGGAGCAGAATCTGGGAAAAACAACTTGGCGATGCCGATTTAGTTATGATTCGTTTTATGGGAACGACTATCCGGACGATGTTTTGGGATAAATGTCTGGCGTTTTTTGCGGCTAAGTCGATTCCGTACTACATGGATGCTGCGGGATCTGCGGAGGAAGAGGCGCGGAACGGAGTGAGTGAAGCGGATGTTGAAAAGATTAAGCAGTATAGTTTTTACAGCGGAATCAAAAATTATAAAAACTTGTGGCTCTTTTTGCAATTTATAACGAATAGAGGCGGGGAGATGCCGGCAGAACCGTCCGCTTACTGCTGGGCAGGAATATATCATCCTGGACTGCCAGAACTGTGTACAACCGATTTGAGAAGATATAAAAAAATGTTCTGCAGAGAGGACCGGCCAACGGTTGGGATGATTTTTTACAGAGATGAGTGGATATGGGGAGATTTACAGTATCAGAATGCGTTTATTCGCGAATGTGAAAGGCAGGGCATGAATGCAATTGCCGTATTTACTAACGGACTTCCTGTTTCCGAAATGGGAATGCCTACGCTTAGCCAAGTATTTCATAATTACTTCATGGCAGACGGGAGGCCGGCAGTAGATATAATTGTTAATACCTTGAAATTTTCTTTTACCGCATCAGGATCTATTACAAAAGAGGAACTAAAAAAAATAAGCATTCCTGTTTTGGAAGGATATTCCTTAATCATGCCTGAACAGGAATGGGCGAGATCCAAAGAAGGCATGAATCCCGTGGAAATATCCATTAGTATTTCCATGCCGGAGTTTGACGGAATTATTCATGGTGTGCCTGTTGCGGCAAAACATATGAAGGAAAATGGAGAGGTGGAATATCTTCCTATTTCAGAGCGTATGGCTTTTATGGTTTCCAAGGCAAAAAAATGGGCGTTATTGCGGAGTAAAGAGAATAAAGATAAAAAAATTGCAATTATCTTCCATAATTATCCGCCCACTAACGCAAGCATCGGAAGTGCATTCGGTTTGGATTCTATTGAAAGTATCCGCCTGCTTTTACAGCGTATGAAGAAGGAAGGATACCGGGTTGATTTTATTCCTGAAGATACGGAGAGTTTTATTAAGACCTTAACTGCTCATGCGACAAATGATATATCCATGCTTACTGATAAACAAGTAGAAGAATGTAATAAAAATTTTTCTAAGGCGTATATTGACTTTTTTGCAACATTTCCTGAATCGGTAAAGCGACAGATGGAAAAAGACTGGGAAGAGGCTCCCGGTAAAGTTATGCTTGATGATTATAAAAACTTATTGGTTCCCGGAATTATGGACGGCAATATTTTTATTACCGTTCAGGCGCCTCGCGGATATGGGATGGATCCTGCCAAGATTTATCATGATCCTTATGTAGCGCCTACTCACCAATATATTTCCTTTTATCAATGGATTCGTGATGAATGGAAAGCGGATGCCGTTATCCATGTAGGGACACATGGGAATCTGGAATGGCTTCCCGGAAAGGGAGCGGGGCTGGATAGGGAAAGTTATCCCGATTTGTCATTGGGGGACCTGCCTAATATTTATCCTTACCATATGACAATTACAGGGGAAGGTATACAGGCTAAAAGAAGAAGTGCAGCATGTCTGGTTGATCATTTGCCGGCACCACTTGCCGAAGCGGGTGTTTATGATGAGCTGGCGGAATTGGAAAAGATGATGGACGAGTATGCCCATTTTATGCAGATACAACCGGAAAATGCAGGCTCTTTGGAGCCGATGATCAGAGAACTTGCCGAAAAAGCCGAATTAGACGGGGAAATACCTTATGATGAGAACAAGCCTTTTCTGGAATATGTCGGAAAACTTCATCAATACCTTGAAGAATTGAAGGATGGTGAAGTCCATGTGGGACTTCATATATTGGGACAAGCACCCCAAGGAGAAATTCTTATCGATGAAATTCTCCAGTTTCTGCGGTTGGATAACGGGGAAATCCCGTCAATTTATGAAATATGGGCGGAAAAATATGACACCACCGTTGATGAAATCATTGGCAACGCAGGAAAGTTGCATCCCCGGTTTCAAATCACTTACAGTGAGCTGATGTCAAGAATACGGAATGAAACTAAAAATATTATAAAAATATTGGAGGCCTATGATTTCGGTGATGAAGGAATAGAAAAAGCTCTTCTTGAAACTTGTATATCCGAGGAAAATGAATCGTGGAAGAAGAAGGTGGCAGGTATACTTTCCTATATATGTCATGACCTGATTCAGCGCTTATGGAAGACTGCGGAGGAAATGGATCATATCATGGATGGGCTCTCTTCGCGGTACATACTCCCTGGACTGTCAGGATCTCCTCACACCGGAGGAGTCAATCTTTTACCGAGCGGACGTAATTTCTTCGGCTTGGATCCGAGGACGCTTCCTACAAAAGCAGCATGGGAGCTTGGTAAAAGATTGGGTGATCAGGTCATTGAGCAGTATATTGCCGATGAAGGAAAATATCCTGAAAATATAGGAATGGTATTTTGGTCAGGCTCCAATATGCGCAGCCATGGTCAGTGTATAGCGGAATTTCTCTATTTTATGGGCATCAAACCCGTTTGGGAAAAGGGAAGTCTTCAGGTTAAACGGTTGGAAGTGATTCCCCTTTCTGAATTAATGCGTCCCCGTATAGATGTGACCGCCAGAATCAGCGGGTTATTCCGTGACACAATGCCGACTGTTGTCGAGCTGCTGGATAAAGCTGTTTTACTGGTAGCAGATCTTAATGAATTGGAAGATGACAACTATATCAAAAAACATATTTCCGAGGAAAGCAGCTTAATGGAAAAAAGCGGGATGACACATGAAGAATCTTGGCGGAATGCAGCATACAGAATTTTTGGTGATGCGCCGGGGACTTATGGTGCTGGGGTGTCGGCGCTTTTGGAATCCAAAAATTGGCAGACCGTTGATGATTTGGCTGATGTCTTTGTACGATGGGGCGGTCATGCGTATGGAGGAGCGGTAAAAGGTGAATATTCTCCGGAACTGTTCAGAAAACGGTTATCCGTTATGGATGTCACCGTAAAGAATGAGGATAATCATGAAACGAATATGCTCAGTTCTGATGATTATAACGCCTATCATGGAGGGATGATTGCTGCGGTAAGAAGTATACGAGGATCAGCACCCCATTCTTATGCCGGCGACAGTGCAGATCGGCTGCGTCCAAAAGTAAGGACAGTTCAGGAAGAAGCAAAGCGTATTTTTCGTATGGAGTCGATTAATCCCAAGTATATTAACGGTATGATGAATCACGGATATAAAGGAGCATCCGATATGTCAAAAATGGTGTCTGTCAGTTTCCAATGGGATGCGACAAGCGAGGTTATGGAAGATTGGATGTATGAAAAGTATGCAGAAAAATATGCACTTGATGAAAAGGTACAGGACTGGATGAAACGTGTAAATCCTTGGGCGTTGCAGCGTATTACCGAAACGCTTCTTGAAGCTGAAGCAAGGGGGCTGTGGAATGCAAAAGAAAAGACAATGAAGGAACTAAAAAATCTGTATTTATCCATTGAGGGAGAATTGGAAGGCGAAGGGGATGACAATGTGTGAAATTCCACCAATTCGAATGCTTGTGCTCACGTTAACCGGCCGATGTAATTTTAAGTGCCTTTATTGTTATGCTTCAGAGCAGGATCCAGTTGATATGACTGAAGAAACTGCCATAGCTGCAGTGGCTTTAGCGCATGTGTCGAAAAATCAATTTCTTCTCCAGTTTTCCGGAGGAGAACCGTTGCTGCAATTTCCTTTAATCCGGAAAGTAGTGGATTTTGTAGAGAAAAATCATGTGAATGCACAGATGCAGATACAAACGAATGGAGCTTTGCTGACAAAAGATATTGGGAGGTGGCTTTTTGACCATCATGTGGGGATCGGTATTTCTTGTGACGGTCGTCCTGAAATTATGAATAGCTTACGTGTTTCAAAAGATGGAAACAGATCTTCGCAAAAAGTGCTTCAAGCGTTCCAAAACTTAGGGGATGTGAATATAGAGGCCGGGATTACCTGTGTGGTAACTGATGACACGGTAGAGCAGTTGGATGGGATTGCTGACATGGCATACTTTTATGGGAATGTCCATCAGATAGGTTTTGATATACTCAGAGAGCAGGGGCGAGGAAAAAGATTACGTGCGCCTACTGCCGATCAAATGGAAAAAGCTCTTGAAAGAACTGCAAAGAAAATGGACATGCTGGAAGAAATTACTGGAAAACATATTCATTTTACACAGGAAGATCGAGTGCAATTGCTGCATCGGACCGGGAAATATGAGTTCCCTCAATGTTTTGCTATGAATGGGGAAGCAGCTTTTGTAGATGTGCATGGTGATATTTATGCCTGTTCTTCACTGATGGGAAAGAGAGATTATAAATTGGGCAATGTGAATACCGGCAGGTGTCCGGAAAATGTTAGGAAGGTAGGGGCGTTTATTAGAACCTCTATGAAAACATGCAGAATGTGTGAGTATTTTTCTCTTTGTGGCGGGGGATGCTTTTCCCGATGGCTTGATAAAAACGGACAAGTAAAGCGTTTGGAAGCAGAATGCGCATTAAAAAAATTTTTTGTTAAACGGTATCTGAAAAGACAGGAGAAAGCCATATGAAAAGACAGGGAGTATTTCCGTTTACTGCGATTATCGGGCAGGAAGAAATGAAGAAGGCGCTCATACTCAATGTGGTCAATCCCCGATTAGGCGGTGTTCTTATTCAGGGAGAAAAAGGGACCGCTAAATCTACGGCTGTCCGTGCACTGGCGGATTTATTACCGCCGCGGAAATGTATTCAAGGATGCCATTACCATGACGATCCTGAAAATAAAACAAACTGGTGTGACAGCTGTCACGAATTATATGACACCAAAGAACCTCCAGTAGTATTATCGCCCATGAAAGTGGTAGAACTGCCGGTCAGCGCGACAGAAGACCGTATCGTGGGAACATTGGACATTGAACTGGCGATACGGGAAGGACGTCGTAGTTTTGAAACAGGCATTTTGGCAGATGCGAACCGTAATATCTTATATGTAGATGAGATTAACCTTTTGGACGATCATGCCGTAGATATCCTTTTAGATTCGGCAGCTATGGGAATTAATACAGTGGAGCGCGAAGGAATTTCCTATTCCCATCCTGCGCAGTTTTCTCTTGTAGGAACGATGAATCCGGAAGAGGGGGACATTCGTCCACAGTTATTAGATCGTTTCGCATTATCAGTCAAAGTTGCGGGGGAACAAAATCCGGAGAAAAGGGCGGAGATCGTAAAACGCCGATTGGCATATGAGGCGGATTCGGAGAAGTTTATTGCCGATTGGAAAGAGGAACAGGAAAAAGAAGTGGGGAGGATAGAGCAGGCTATAAAATTGCTTCCACGGGTTATGGTCTCTGACAGTTTGTTGCTTCTTGCCGCTAAAATATCCATATTGCTCGGGGTTGATGGGCATCGGGCAGATATAACATTAATTAAAACGGCAGAAACAATAGCAGCTGTTGAAGGACGTACGGCAGTAAACAGGGCAGATCTGAAAGCGGCGTCAAGGATGGTTCTCCCACATCGTATGCATCGCCGCCCGTTTGAAGAACAAACATTGAATTGGGAGCAGGTGGATCAGGTTATTGATGATGAAGCGCAATAATTTTCCTTTTTCCGCTGTATTGGGACTAAATCATGCAAAAACAGCCATACTTATTGTGCTGGTAAATCCTCGCGCCGGTGGTCTTTTGATTTCCGGACCTCGAGGCATTGGCAAATCTACACTGATGAGAAGCACACAGGAACTGATTGAGAGACCGTGGTGGGATATACCGGTAAGTATTACCGAAGACCGGTTGTTTGGCACCATTGATACTGAAAAAGCCATTTACAGCGGACAGAAAAAACTGTATCCCGGAATTATTAATGAAGCGGATCAAGGTGTGCTCTATTTAGATGATGTTAATTTATTGCGGGAGGATTTGCTGGATTCTATCTTAGATATTGCAGAAGTTGGGACGTATCAGCTTGAACGGGATGGATTATCACTGCGGTGTGATACGAGTTTTACCGTTATTGCCGCGATAAATCCGGAAAGCGGGATGCTATCCGGGGCTTGTTTGGATCAGTTTGGGCTTTTCGTAAATGTTGACAATATCCATGATGAAAATACACGTGTTGAGATATTAAAACGTACTATTTCTTTCGAAAAGGATTGTGCGTCTTTTTGTAATTTATGGAAATTGGAAAATGAAAAAATAAAGAAGGCAATACATTCTGCAATGTCCTTGCTGCCCAAAGTGGTTGTTTCATCGGCCATGATACAGTTGGCATCGGTATATGCTTTAAAAGCACATGTATCCGGACATCGGGCGGATATCTATTTAATTGAAGCGGCACGAGCATTGGCTGCCTTGGCAGAAAGAAGATATGTATTGCCTAAGGATCTGGAAAAAGCGGCGGAATTTGTACTTCCCCACCGTATGAGAAAGAACTGGGAAGAGGAACTGCCGCAGTCTGATGAACTGGAAGATCCGAATAAAAACAATACAGAGAAAGCTCAGGAATCCGAAAATAACGATCCTGGTGATGATGGAGAGGATCCAAGCGAGAATCATATTGTTGAAGCGACGGGGAATGGGGGTAACAATAATGAATCATCATCGGATATGCCGGAATTTCCGCAGGGGGCGGATGATGAAAAAGTAGATTCCGCAGATTTACATGTAATTCTTCCTCCGCTCTGGATACAGAACGAGAAAAAACAATTTATCCCCAAAGGCAGCGGAAAGAGAAATATAACGAGAAGCGATGAGAGACAGGGACGGTATGTAAAAGCCGGTATTCCTAAGGGTGAAACACATGATATTGCGATTGATGCCACACTCCGCGCAGCGGCACCCCATCAAAAAGGCAGACAATCCAACGGATGCGCTGTGGTCATCCGTCATGAGGATATCCGGCGGAAACAAAGGGAAAAAAGGACAGGTAATATATTTTTATTTCTGGTTGACGCAAGCGGATCTATGGGTGCCCGTGAACGGATGAAAGCGGTTAAGGGGGTGGTATTTAAAATGCTGGCGGATGCTTACCAGAAACGTGATAGAGTGGGTATGATCGCATTTAGGCGGGATAGGGCGGAAGTCCTTTTACCGATAACACGAAGTATAGAATTTGCACAAAAGAAGTTAGCAGCACTTCCCACTGGCGGTAAAACACCACTTGCCCAGGGGCTTATAAAAGCGGAAGATATGCTCGATAGGCTTTACAAGCAGGATCCGTTACAAGATCCGGTGTTAATTTTGATTACTGATGGGAGAGCAACTAATTCACTTAATAAAAATACGGATCCCGTGAGAGATGCATTGTCAGAAGCAGAGCGGATTGGACATCGGCATATGCTGACCGCAGTAATTGACACAGAATCGGGTTTTATCAAACTGGGACTTGCAAAAGAATTAGCTCAGAAAATGGGTGCATCATATTTTCATGTAGACAAGATAAGCGAAGATCGTTTGCTATGTATAGGGCGGCAAACAGCTTATGAGCGAGGACAGCATGATTCGTAGCATATTATTTTTTTTCGCAGTGATCTTTTCGGAATTGTTTCAATTAACAGTTTATGGGAACGAATCAGTTCAATTGGATGTACAGTTCCCTTACAGTTTGAATGGAGAAAAACATAAAATAATACTCGCGGGGAGTACACAAATTTTATTCTTAAATATTGAGAGCATAAATCTTCCGAAAGAAGAAACGGCCGATATTAAAGTGACTCTGCCAAGTGGTATCCATGCACTGAAAATGGAGGGGTGGAGCACGACAAAAGACAATGTGATTACAGCAAAGTGGAGTCTGCCGGCCAACTATGGACAAGTCTTTTCGGCTATTTCTCTTTTTTGTGATAAGGATTTGAAAGAAGGAAATTATATGATTCCTGTAGAAATTCGTTATGGAGATAAAGAATTTCTACAAAAAATTGATTTCAGTATTGGCGAAAGTGAGGTGCCCACTGCGGAAGCTTCTGAAGAAAAGAAAAATTCTACTTGGTATATACAACGTATCATTGTCCCTGTAGATGAAGATGGAAAAATTGATCAAAGAGAAGCAAAAGATATATTGTATGTGCGTGACGTGACTCTTGAGAACATAAGGAATCGGCTTATAGGAAGCAAGCCTGCAGATTGGCCGTCATTATTGAATACGCCGGCAGCATATATTCTCCTGGAAATGAGAAATCCGAATAAAGATACAAGAACACTTCATTTTGTGGCAGAGCTTGTAGACCGACCCGGTGGTGAAGTGAAGAAGGGGTTGATTTCAGTCAGAACTGAAGATGGAGGCACCGGCTGGGATTATGAGAACCTTGATGCTACGGAAGCATCTATAGGCCTTTTGCCGCAAGTAAGTCAATCGGTTATTATGCCGCTTTATGTAAACCCATTTACCATTAATGAAGGCAATTATAATTTACGGATTACTTTGACTGATGGAGATATATCAAAAATAACGGAAGTTCCATTGACGATTGTAAAAAGAAAAAGTACAGGTATATTTGCCATTGGTTTTGCCGGGGCATGTGTAGCATTCGTAATAGCATCCTTTAAAAAGCTGAGGGAATGTACTATCCAGATTGGCGCACGGGGAGATATTACGGTGGCTCTTTTTGCCGCACTTGCTTTTGGCGGCGTTGTTGTGCCGGTAACTTTGCTGGGAGACTTTTTTCATGTTATCTTAGGGCCGTTTTCGGGGCTTATAACAGGGGTTTTAAATGGTATTGTGCAATACCTCCTTTTAATGGCATTGTTAATTTTATTCAGGCGTCCTGGTGTATTATCGCTGTTTTTCCTGATGCGTTGGCTCCTGTCTGCCATACTTTTCGGGCGTGTTACATTGGTGGGAATCCTGATTTGCTCAGTATCTATTGTTGTTTTAGAGTTTGTGCTATGGGTTTGGGGATTCTTAAAAAAAGAAATAATCACGGAACAATACGCTGTTTTGATTGCGGTAATGATAGGTATAGCTGATGCGTTTATTACCTTTATAAACATGCAGCAGATGATGTTCTTTTATCGTTTATACTATGCCGATTGGTTTATTGCTCTCTATATGCTGGTTAATGGGATTCTATACAGCAGTATTGGTGCCTGGATGGGGTATCGTATGGGAGAGAAGCTTAAGCAGGTGATGGGAACATGATTTTAGATATTCAAAATGTATCTTGCCGATATACTTCCAGAGAAAAGGATACGCTTACAGGAGTCAATCTTCGTATAGAAGAAGGAGAAATGGTGCTTATTGCAGGTAGATCCGGATGTGGAAAATCCACTTTAGTAAAAGCGGTGACAGGGCTGCTGGATAAAGAGGACGGTTCTATAGACGGGAAAATCTTTTTGGATGGAAAAGATACGGCAGCGATGTCCGCGGAAGAGATAGGCGTTTTAGTAGGAACGGTATACCAAACACCGGACGATCAGATTTTTGCAATGACCGTTGCCGATGAAGTGGGGTTTGCTCTTGAAAACAGAGGGATAGAAGCTTCTGTTGTTAAAGAGAAGGTTAAGGAAGTTCTCGCACGCACGGGATTGGATGGGATGGAAGAAAGAAGTATTCATGCGCTTTCCGGCGGACAAAGACAGCGGCTTGCCTTAGCATCCGTATTAGTGACAAAGCCGAAATTGCTTATTCTTGATGAGCCGGTGAGCCAGATGAATCCCCAGGGAGTGCAGTCTTTTCTTGAATTGTTAGTTTCTTTGCAGAGAGAAGAACATATGACCATTGTAGTTGTTGAGCATAGGGTCAATGAGCTGGCTGCGTGGTTTCCTCGTCTTTGTATTATGCATAAGGGTCATTTTGTATATGATGGATTAATGGATGAATCATGGTATGTCCTGGGCTCAAATGATGGATATGGAATTCGTGAACCGCAAAGCGTTAAATTGGGAAGATTTATGAAACTAGAAAAATTATCTTACTCGTTAAAGAAGACTGCGGAGGAAATAAAGCAAGCAGGTATAAAATTCCAAAAATCCATAGGGCCATGTATAGTAGAAGATAGTAGTGATGAGTTGATTTTAGAAGGTAAAAATATCACTTACAGATATCCCGGTGCGGATTCTGATACATTAAACGGATTGAATTTTAAAATCAAGAAGGGATCTATCAATGCACTCATGGGGTTTAATGGCGCAGGGAAATCAACACTCATGAATATCTTATCGGGGTTGGAGGAGCCTTCCTCAGGGGAAATTTTAATTCATGGGAAATCGATAGGGAAGCGGAGAGAATATATTGGATATATGCTGCAGGAAGCAGACCTGATGCTCCTAAATGATTCAGTTCGGGAAGAATTGCTATGGAATAATAAAACAATGACAGAAAAAGAATTGGATATTTTATTGCACAAGCTTCACGTATATCATTATCGGGATGATTTCCCGCTTGCCTTATCAAAGGGGCAGCGCCTTCGCGTCGTTTTGGGAGCATTACTTTCACGAAGAGACAATGAGCTTCTTTTATTGGATGAACCGACAACGGGACAGGATCAAAAAAGCCTTGAAAGTCTCAGTATGCTCCTTTCCTATGCAGCGGAGCAAGGAAAAACAATATTTTTTTGTACGCATGATATTGAATTGGCATCGTCACTGGCAGATCGTATCTTTGTGCTGGCACAAGGACATTTTGTGGCGGTGGGGGCACCTCATGAAATATTCAGTAATAAAGAAATTCTTAGAATGGGGGGATTATCCATACCACCGATGCTTGAATTATCGGAATACCTTGGTATAGATCCCTGTATAACAGTAAAGGAGGTGATGCGCCATGTCCTTTAGGCAATTATGGGAAGGTACGAACAATGATACTTTCTTTTCACGGTTGGATGGAAGGACTAAATTGTGTGTCCTGTTTCTTTTTGCTCTGATTATGGTTATTGTGGATAATCCACGGACATTATTTATTTTGTTTTCTATAAGTATAGCGCTTCATATAGCTGCCGGAACACCCGTATATAAGTGGAAGGTGCTTGCGGTATTTATTTTATTTGGGTTGTGGGGATCTGTTGCCAGCCAGGCATTGTTCTTTGCACAAAATCCACGTACTCCTATTCTTATGCTGATCAGTCCTACATTTCCTGTTTTAGGTGCACTGACCGACGGACTTTATATTTATCAGGAGGGAATTGTGTATGGTGCGATACAGGGAATGAGATCTGTATCTATGATCGCATTGGGTCTGCTTGTATGCTGGACCAGCGATCCTCGCCATCTTTTAAAAGGGCTCTCATCCTGGCGTCTGTCGCCGCAAATATCTTTTATGCTGGTAACAGCTATTCGATTTTTTCCTGTATTGGCCGCTGAAGCTGGTGAAGTTATCATTGCGTTACAGCTGCGTAGCCATGGAAACAAAGGGAGAACCCGGATTATCCAACATCTGCCATATATAGTGAAACCTCTTTTGGCGAGATGTATCATGAGATCCCAAACTCTGGCGCTTTCTGTTGTCAGCAGAGGGTTGTTTCTGGCAAAACAGCAGAGTTATGAAATCTGGGATTTGCGGGAAAAGATAGTATGTCTGTTTCTAATGGGGATTATTACGGCGGCCGGCATCAGCAAGCTCATGTATGTACTGTCACAGCAGGGACTTTATTTTGGTGTGCTGCGTATAGTTTATGATTGGACAAAATTATATTTATGAAAAAGATGAAGACAATGCTTATTTTTCTGTTGTTAGGGATGACCTGGCTGTTGCTGTTCTTTCTGACAGGAAATAAAGCGCCATGGGGAATGTTCGATAGAGAAAAAGCTGAAGGAGAAACTATTGTTTCACTGGGGAATGTGGCAGGAAGAAACTATGACAGAATGGGTTTTGATGGCGGAGAGATTCTTTATTCGCCGGTTAATCGTGGATGGATTGTCGGAACCATAAAAGGGGAAGTGTATCATTTTTCTATAGAAGGATATGAAAGATGGTCCAGAACCATCGGAATTGGTGAAATCCGTTCGTTGGCGTTGAGTAAAGATAACAGGATTGTCTATGTCGGAGAAAGCAGCCCATCCGGTACGCTCTACGCTTTAGAAGTCGCAACGGGAGATATTTTATGGAAATTTGATGGAGTTGATGTTGTTGGAGTTGAAAATGAAATTCGCGCGTATCCGATTCCGATTCATGTAGAAACAGACAAGGAAGGGAATGTATATGCCATTTTTTATCGATCTACTGTCAGTAAGAATCATTCAAGAGCTTATATAAGCCGAATCATTTCCTTTGATGAAAGAGGGAATGAACGCTGGCGGTACCCGCTCAATGAAAATATGGACAGCTGGATTAATTGGGGCAGTGTATCTTTTGCAACAGGGCGGTTTGCGTTTGCTTCTGCTAATTATGCCAAATCAGGGCCTGAAGAAAGAAAATATAATAAAAATATATATGTTTTGGACAAGGATAAAGGAACTTTGATTAGTGCTAAGGATATACCGGCGGCACCACTTTTTGAGATAACAACGATACGCAATGGTCCTAATTATTCAGAGGATGGAAAGTATTTGTCTGCGATGACCAGTGATGGGAGAGGAATCCTTTTTGATGAGAACGGCAGTATACTTTGGCAACGGGTCCTTTCAAAACCACATAAGGTAGCCGGCGGTTGGTATAACGCTGCCGGTAGAGATGCTTATATCGTGCCTGAAGGTGTTGTCTTCACAACTATTAATACATTTAACCGGGCAAATTGGCAAATTCCCGCACCGATTATACATCCTTCCAGTAATAGCGTATATCTTTTTGATATGGAAGGGGCGTATAAATTTAAATATACAGCAGGAGCAGAAGTGGAAGGAATTACATTTTCCTCATCAGGTATCGCAGCTATTGCTATTGGGCGGAATGTAAGAAATCATGATTATGGTGCGCATGGAGCTGCGGTGATCGGTTTAGTCAACGGAAAGGAGCTAAATCGATATCATACTAAAGGGCCTGTTCAGGCAATTTCTATTTCTGATGATGGGAAATATGCAGCAGGAATTGAAGTGCCTGCGGTAACACCGGATGGAGATTTAATCGGTTCCTATGATCTGCATATTTGGAACAGGGAGAATGATAATGATTAGAAACTTTATGCATTATTACAAGCCTTATATGAAACTGCTTATAGGTGTAATTATTGGGACTTTTGCCATGGCGGGGCTTGATTTGATTTTTCCTGTCATGGTAAGAGAACTTATTAATCAGGTTCTTCCTTCTAAAAACATGACAGCACTTTTTTGGGGATCCGCGATTCTGTTGCTGCTTTATATCTTTGAATTTATTATTTCTTATTCTGTACAGTATTATGGACATATTATGAGTGCATCTATTGAGCATGATATGAGAAATGATCTTTTTTCTCATATCGAAACGTTATCTTTCCGTTATTTTGATAATGAAAAAACAGGGCAGCTTTTATCCCGTATAACAAGTGATGTGACGGAAGTAAGTGAATTGGCTTTTCGCGGTCCCAATGACGTTTTACTTTGTGCTGTCATCATGACAGGAACCATCGTAGCCATGCTTATTATGAATTGGACATTGGCCATTTTAATCGGCGGACTCCTGATTGGTAAAGCATTCCATACAGTAAAAATAAATCGGAAGATGAAAGATGCCTTTCGTAAAAACCGTGTAAAAGCAGGAGAAGTAAGTGCCAGAGCGGAAGAGAGTTTATCAGGGATTCGCCTTATAAAGGCATTTGCCATGGAAGATTTTGAGCGGAAGCGTTTTTGTGGTAAAAGTAGGGAGCTTAGAAATACAAGGTTCACTTCCTATAAATTAGTTGCCTATTTCTCAGGAAGTATTAATTTCTTTACGAATTTTATCAATGTGGTGGTTTTGCTGGCGGGCGGATATATGATCTCTATCGATATACTTACATTGCCAGATTTTGTTGCATTTTTACTGTATGTGAATATTTTTATGCGTCCCATATTCCGATTAACCATATTGGCGGAAGTATATCAGCGAGGCATGGCCGGATTTTCACGTTTTGAGGAAATTATGCATACCAAGCCGTCTATAGAGGATCCTGAAATGCCACTCGTTTTTAATAAAGTCAGAGGGGATATTTGTTTTAAAGATATGAGTTTCGGCTATGATGATAATCGTTTGGTCTTGCATCATATAAGTTTGGATATCCCTGCAGGTAAAACGATTGCTTTCGTGGGGGAGACAGGAACAGGGAAGAGTACTCTTGCCAATGTCCTTCTTCGTTTTTATGATCCTTCATCGGGAGAAATATTGATAGACGGAAAAGACATAAAAGAATATTGCCAACAGGATTTAAGAAAACAGATTGGAATCGTGCAGCAGGATGTTTTTCTTTTTGGGGATTCAATTGGTGAAAATATTGGGTACGGAAAAGAAGGGGCTTCTGCGGAAGAGATAAAAGCAGCAGCGAAATTGGCTGCTGCTGATGAATTTATTTCGCAGCTTCCCCATGGATATGAAACAAAAGTGGGAGAACGCGGAGTTAAGTTATCTGGCGGGCAAAAACAGAGGATTTCTATTGCCAGGGTATTTTTGAAAAATCCTCCTATTGTTATCTTTGATGAGGCCACATCATCACTTGACAGCCAGACAGAGAAAAAGATACAGGAAACATTGAACGACTTGGCAATGGACCGCACAACGATCATTATTGCCCATAGATTATCTACTGTCCGTGATGCCGATCAGATTATCGTGCTTGATCATGGAGAGATTATAGAAAAAGGAACTCATGGAGAACTTTTGGAGAAGAAGGGAAAATACTTTGAGCTTTATGAGGCACAGAAAAAGAGCGGGAAATATACAGCCGGGAATGAAAAAGTATAATCTGTTATAAAACGGCTGCCTATTTTGTATGAAACGAGCAGCTTTGTGATGAAACCATTAGAAGATTTGTTATTTTCATGGGTTACAGAAAGAAAATGGTATAATAAAAAAGTAAATTTTAGATAAATATAGTTTGATTAAGTTTAGGTGCAACGATGAAAATAGGTGGAGAAAGATTTCTAAGAGAAGATATAAAAAATATAAAAGTAGCGGTGATAGGTGATATTATGCTTGATCGATATATTTCCGGAAATGTGGAACGCATATCACCGGAAGCGCCTGTTCCTATTAATTTAGTGAAATCACAGCGAAATGTTTTGGGAGGAGCTGCTAATACGGCTGCTAATTTATCCTCTTTGGGTGGACAAGTTTTTATTGCAGGTATGCGAAGAAATGATAGAGATGGAGATACACTTTCAGAGTTATTAAGGGCAGCTGGGATTGATGATACGGGAGTTATCGTGTCAGAAGAGTACTCTACTACGACTAAAGTCAGGATTCTTGGCGCCCGTCAACAGATGATGCGTCTTGATTTTGAAGAAAGGTGTAATCCTGATGATAAAGTATGCAAATATATTTTAAAATGGCTGGATCAATTGCTTCAGCAAAGAGTAGGCAGTATTGTTTTGTCCGATTATGGAAAAGGTATGATTACAGAACAGTTGGCGCAAACCATCATAAAAAAAGGGAAAGAGTATGATGTGCCGGTACTGATTGACCCTAAAGGATGCGATTGGACAAAATATAGAGGTGCATATGGAATTACCCCCAATATAAAAGAGCTATCTGATGTCGCTGGATTCGTCATCAATAATAATGATTCAGATATTGAACGGATTGGCAGAAAGGTGCGGGAAACGTTTCAGATAGAAAATATTTTTGTAACCCGGTCTGAAAAGGGAATTACCTGCATTAATAAAAATGGAAGTGCACATTGTGCTTCTGTCGCACAGGACGTCTTTGATGTCTCCGGAGCGGGAGATACTGTTATGGCCATACTTGCAGCTGCAACAGCTGTTAATTTGGATATGATCACCGCTCTTGAACTGGCAAATACGGCAGCTGGAATTGCGGTGTCTCGAGTGGGAACTTATCCTGTCGGCCACACTGAAATGATCGACGCATGGTGCGGCTCCAATATGATGCAGACGGCTTATATCCCGATAAGCTGGGAGGAAGCAAAAAGTAAGGTGGATGCGTGGAAATCCCAAGGAGAAACTGTTGTTTTCACAAACGGATGCTTTGATATTCTTCATAAGGGACATATTACTTATCTGCAGCAGGCGGCGGCATTGGGGGAGCATTTGATTATAGGTCTTAATGCGGATGAATCTGTAAAAAAACTTAAAGGTGAAGGGAGACCGGTTAATTCGGAATCGGATCGGGCATTTATGCTTAAATCATTGAGGTTTGTGGATGAAGTTGTCATTTTTAATGAAGAAACCCCTTTGGAATTGTTAAAATGTCTGGAACCGGATATTTTGGTAAAAGGCGGCGACTATAGTGTGGAGGATGTTATTGGAAAAGAGTATGCGGGGGAAGTCAGAATACTTCCTTTTGTAAAGGGGTATTCTACGACCCAGATAATTAATAAAATTTTGGGAAAATGAGACATTGATTTTAAAGAGAGTTGTGTGATAGATAAAAGGGTTTCTTTTGCGTTATTTCCAGTAGAGATATTTGATAAGGAGAATAAACATTATATCAAGGAGCCCAATGGAAAGAAGACCATTTGAGGTTCCAGAATATTCAATCATGCTGCTGACAATAAGGCTGCCAAACGGTGTTGCACCTAAAAATACAAGAGCATATAAGCTCATGATACGTCCTAGGTAGCTGCGTTCCGTTGAAAATTGGATGATTGTATTAAAGTTGACGATGCTGATAATAGCGGTGAACCCAATTCCTGCATAGAGAAGAAGTGCTGGATAAAGCGAATTCGTCTGACTGATGATAATTAAGCACAAACCACATAAAAGAGCTGAATAAAAAGGGAGAGTCTGTTTCGGCTTGGATATTCCTGATGCGGAAATCAGTCCGCCAATCATGGAACCGGTACCAACAGAAAAAAGTATTTTGCTGAATCCGTTTAATCCGGCATGGAGTACTCTATCCGCAAAGGGTGGACCGTAAGTACCGAAGTTAAGAATCAAACCGCTGACAACTGCGACCGCAAGCAAATTGGATAAAATAACTTTATGATGCAACGTGTATCTGAGACCTGCCTTGATTTCTCCCATTATATCGTTTGAGATGGTATGGTTTTGTGGTTCATCCACTTTTATATGCAAGTAGACAATGATAATAGGGATAAGACAGAGTGCATTCAAAAAGAAAATAGTACTGTAGCTGAGATAGCTAAGAAGAAAAGCTGCTAAAATGGGACCAAGCATTCTTGTAATATTAAAGTTGGTGGAATTTAAGCTGACTGCACTTTTCAGGTATTGTGTTCCCACTAAGTAAGGCATGAAAGCCATCCGTGCGGGAAGATCAATACAGTCTATGGTACCGAGAAAAAATGCAAAAAGAAGAATCCAATAATAATCAGTATGACCGCTCCACAGGATGAGCCCTAAAAGAAAAGCCTGGAGCATATACATAAGCTGTGTTCCCAACAAAATACTTTTCTTTTTGTGGCGATCAATCCAAAAACCGGTCCACAGTGTGAAAAGGAGGCTTGGCATATATTGCATAGTACTCAGAACACCTAACAGCAGAGGGGAATCAGTAATTTCATAAACAAGCCACTGCTGTGCAGTAAGCTGCATCCAAAGCCCCATGAGAGCAACCCATTGGGAAAGGAAAAAAGTCCGATAGTTTTTGATGGTAAAAGCAGGGAAAGTGTGTAATAAATTGAATTTTAACATAATGATCCTCTAATAAATTCAGTTTTTATTATACTACCACAGGCAGTCTATGGATATGAATAATAAAGGAGCGTTTTTGTGAAAAAAAATTTATGGTATGCTGTGAAATCCGGCAGGAAAACCGGTTTGTTTACAAGTTGGGATGACTGTAAATTGCAGGTTATTGGATATCCCGGTGCGTCCTACAAAGGCTTTTTTACAAAAGAAGAAGCAATGGAATTCTTGGGGGATGTTGCTGATAAAAAGGTGAAAGCCTTGAAAGACGAATTAAGAGTGGCGGTATATGTAGACGGTTCTTATATTCCGACAATTCCCGATACCTTTTCGTTTGGGGTTGTCTTTATCCACCATGGAACTGTTGAAACTTATGCAGAGAAAATTATTGATGCAGAAGAAGCGCAGATGCGGAATGTGGCGGGAGAAATACATGGTGCAGTGTTTGCGATGGGAAAATGTTTGGAAAAAGGGATCTCGGAGATAAATTTATATTATGACTATGTCGGTATAGAGAAATGGTGTACCGGAGAGTGGAAAGCGAATAAACGGGGAACAAAAGCGCTGCGGGAGTATTATGAATTAATAAAAGGACAGCTGACGGTTCATTTTCATAAGGTGGCAAGCCATACAGGCGTCATGTACAACGAAATGGCTGATCAATTGGCAAAAAATGCATTGCTGGAATAAGAACAGAATTATTCATAATGAATAACGAAGAAAGGCTTTTGTAAAAAAGATATTCTTTTATATAGACAGAGGAGAGTAAATATTCATCAGCAAGATTTTACAAGCAAGAAAAATCTCCTTACGATTGATGTAAAATTGCGGTACGAAAACTGCAATGAATAAATCGAAGGAGATTTTTTGCGTGTGTAAATATTATATAATGTTTACTTCTAAATATGGGAATGAAATCACTGTCAAATAAAGCCTATATGGTCGTTTCATTTCTTGTTTGCCCTCTTTGACAAAAGGTTACCGGTGAACTGCATAAACTGGACAATAATGACTAAGACAATAATTGTGGCAATCATGACATCCGCCTGGAAGCGCTGGTATCCGTAACGGATGGCAAGGTCACCGAGGCCGCCTCCGCCAATGGTTCCTGCCATAGCGGAGGATCCGATGAGGGAGACTATAACAACGGTCATGTTTTGAATGACAGAAGGAAGTGCTTCGGGAATTAAAACTTTGCGGATAATTTGGAATGGAGAAGCGCCCATGGATTCGGCAGCTTCAATAAGGCCCGACGGAATTTCACGGATAGAAGTTTCAACCATGCGGGCGGTATAAGGGATTGCTGCTAAGGTTAGCGGAACAATGGCAGCGGTGGTACCAATAGAGGTACCCGCAATTAATCTGGTAAGAGGGATAATTGCTACCATGAGAATAATAAAGGGAATGGAACGAATAACATTAACGATAAAAGCCAGTGGCTTATTAATAATCGGGCAGGAAAGTATTCCATTTTTCTCTGTAACAACGAGAAGTATTCCTAGGGGTATGCCTGCGGCTGCCGCGATAAAGGCAGAAATGGAAAGCATATAAAGGGTTTCAGCCAGACTTTTTAAAAGTAAATTAGTTATTACGGGAGACATATCCGATCACCTCACTTGTAATTGGCAAAGCGTTTAAATGTGTAAGCGCATCTGTAAGATCTTCCAAATGCCCACTAATCATAATGAGCAGGCGGCCAAAAGAAATATCTTGGATGTAGTCGATGGAACCGTAAAGAATACTTACGTTAAGATTATACTTTTTTATCAATTGGGCAATAATCGGCTCATTAGTTACATCACCACGGAACGAGAGTGAAATAAGTATATTATCAGATTCATGTTCTTTTGTAGGATGTATATTCATGTGGGAAAGCTGTGCGGGCAGTTCAGAAGACATGACGGAACCGACAAATTTTTTCAGTGTTTCTGTTTGAGGATTTGTGAAAAGGTTAATGACAGAACCTTCTTCAATAATTTTCCCGTGTTCAATAACAGCTACATGCTGGGCAATTTCTTTTATGACTTCCATTTGGTGTGTAATCATAACGATGGTAATTCCCAGTTTTTTATTAATATCTTTCAGCAATTGGAGAATGGATTTTACTGTTTCCGGGTCCAAGGCACTTGTTGCTTCATCAGACAGAAGGACGGATGGGTTGGAGACAATGGCGCGGGCAATGCCGACGCGTTGTTTTTGTCCGCCGGAAAGCTGTGCGGGATATTTATTTCTGTAGTCTGCCAGTCCGACTAATTCTAAGATATCATTAATGCGTTCTTTTTGTTCTCCTTGAGGTACATTTGATAATTCGAGAGGAAATGCCACATTTTCATATACAGTACGGCTGGACAGGAGATTAAAATGCTGAAAAATCATGCCGATTTTTTTTCGTTCTTTACGGAGTTCTCTTTTTGAAAGGGTGACCATATTTCTTCCGTTCACGATAACATCTCCTGAAGTTGGCGGTTCCAGCATGTTTATACAGCGGACGAGCGTAGATTTCCCAGCGCCTGATTGTCCGATGATGCCGCAGATTTCACCATCCTTGATAGTGAGACTGATATCATTTAATGCATTAAAGCCGTTATAGATTTTGTTTATGTGCTTTAATTCAATCATATAATGCTCCTTTATAATAAAAAACTTTCATCAAAAGATGAAAGTAATAAATCATATCATCTTTCGAGCAGAATACCCGCTGGATTTGGCACCGTTTTCCATTGGAAAGGTTGTCGTAGTTTCACCGGGCCAGTCCCTCCGCTACTCATGATGAATTTTCTGAAGTTTGCCGTTATGCGTTGCATAAGGATTAAGATGGAAATATATTACGCTCTATACCTGAAAATGTCAATACTAACTTACCGATATTATAAAATATAGGAATATTTTGCTTGTGGTATTACATAAATGCTATAATGCATTAAAGTGAGAAAGATTTTTAATTATTAAGGGAGCGAATATTTATCAAAAGTGTATTAAGGAGGTTATGATGAGTGTAAATCAGCGTTTGGTAAATCCACTGACAGATAATTTGTTTGATATTATTTTGAAATTGGAAACCAGGGAAGAGTGCTATGAATTTTTTGAGGACCTCTGTACAATTAATGAACTGCATGATATGTCACAACGGCTTGAAGTGGCCCGTATGCTTAGGCATGGAGAAAAATATGACAAGATTGAAGAAGCAACTGGAGCATCCACGGCAACAATCAGCCGCGTAAAAAGGTCGCTTGCTTATGGCGCCGATGGATACGCCCAGATGCTGAAAAGAATAGAGAAAGAGAAGGAGGATGTATAATGAGAGATTTTTCAAAAATGCGCCATTCCGGCTTTAAGGCTTATGATATACGTGGGATCGTACCTACGGAAGTGAATGAGGAATTGGCTTATCGTGTGGCTCGTGCATATGCACAATTATACCATCCTAAGAAGATAAGCGTGGGATATGATATCCGGCCTAGTTCCCTATCGATTGCTGATGCTGTAATTCAAGGAATGAATGATGCTGGTGTTGATGTATATAACATCGGTCTCTGTGGGACGGAGATGATGTACTTCACCACCTTTTATTATGGGTTGGATGGCGGGTTTATGATTACTGCCAGTCATAATCCGGCAAATAACAATGGAATTAAAATCGTTCGGGAAAAAGGAATACCTGTCAGCGCAGATACCGGTCTTAAGGATATTGAAAGAGTTGCTTTTTCAAGTGAGTTTGAAAATTGTGCTGAAAAAGGACATGTTTATACAAAAGAAATTATAGAAGATTACATTCAGAGCCTTTTATCTTTTGTGGATATTTCTAAAATGAAGCCGTTAAAAATTGTTGTCAATGCAGGAAATGGCTGTGCCAATATTTGCTTCGAAAATTTAAAGAAGTATTTACCGTTTCATTTTACGGAACAGTATATGAAACCAAATGCAACATTCCCTCATGGTGTACCTAATCCTATGCTGGAGGAATGCAGACGACCTTTGATAAATCAGGTCTTGTTGGATGGTGCCGATATGGGTGTAGCCTGGGATGGTGACTTCGACCGGTGTTTTTTTATAGACCATAAGGGGAATTTTGTAGAAGGCTATTATATGGTGGCTTTACTTTCTCGATATTTCCTGAATCGGTATAAAGGAGAAACTATTATCCACGATCCACGCGTATATTGGTGTGTACAGAAAGTTTGTAAGGAGCTGGGGGGGATCTCTGTAGAATCAAAAGGTGGACATGCATTTATGAAAGAAACTATGCGTAAAGTTGGCGGTATTTATGGTGCAGAAAATAGCGCCCACCATTTTTTCAGAGATTTTTCCTATTGTGACAGCGGGATGATTCCTTGGCTGATTGTAGCGCAAATTATTAGTGAAACAAATGAATCTCTTTATGAGCTTGTTTCCGATTTGGAAAAAGAATTTCCATGCAGTGGGGAAATTAATCTGCCGGCAAGTCATGTTGATAGAGTGATGCAGGCTGTTGAAAAGGAATATGCGAAATATGCGAAAGAAATTCAGCATATAGATGGACTAGGGATGGATTTCGGGGAGTGGCGGTTTAATTTGCGCGCTTCCAATACGGAGCCCCTGATTAGGTTTAATATGGAAACAAGAGGGGATAAGCTGCTTTTAGAAGAAAAGAAAAAAGCGATAATGGAGTTCATAAAGAACCAAAATTAAAATATAGTTTGTAGCAAGACTTGAAAATCATTTTTTATAAGGCGAGAGACCTTGCTTATGTTAAAAAATGATTTTCAATATTTCTTACATATAAGGCGGACGGGAAGTGATAGATATGTTTGATACAGTAATGAATCTTGTTAAAGAGTGGAACGTGACGGGAATCTGTCTTCGGCTTGCTTTGGCGACTTTTGTAGGGGTGATTATCGGGTTAGACAGGGAGTACAAAAATAAAGGCGCAGGGATAAAAACACATGCGTTGGTGTGTATTGGCGCGGCTATGGCAATGATCGTAAATGAATATGTATTTAGAGAATTCCCAAATATGAATACAGATATCACTCGTCTTGGTGCTCAAGTAATCAGTGGAATCGGTTTTCTTGGAGTGGGTACGATTATGATGAACGGACGAAGTGAGGTGAAGGGTCTTACTACTGCTGCAGGACTTTGGGCATGTGCGGGAGTGGGACTGGCCGCCGGAATTGGATTTGCTGAAGGTACTCTTTTGGCAGTTATTTTTATTCTGTTTATATTTCGTGTATTGGCGCCTCTTGATAAAAAATTACATAAAAATTCCAAAAGGATAGATTTATATATGGAATTCAAAGATTCAGAAAGTATCCGTCCTTTTATGGAATCACTCCGCAGGCAAAAAGTTGATTTATTAGAATTTGACTTCAGAAAAGATAAGTTGGGATTGCATATTCCGGCGGCCGCAATGTCTCTGCGGTTGCCTCACTATGGACAGAAAAGGGCGTTTAAAAATGATTTGCGAAATACAGAATCTGTTGTTTATTTTGAAGAGGTATGAAATTTTTCTTTATTATAAGGGGGATTTTTGAAATGGATTCTTGACATAAAATAAAAAGAGTGTAATATTATACTCATAATGTGATGACAGAGACATGATATTTCCATTGTACATGCATAGAGAGTCTGCGGCTGGTGTAAGCGGATATTGTCATGGTTATATTACCACTCTTAAACAGGGAAACAGAATTAAGTATGTTTTCACGGTTGACTGCGTTATAAGTTATTTAAGCGGAGTACTAGCTCTAATTTGGGTGGAACCACGGAATTAAACTTTCGTCCCTTGTGGATGGAAGTTTTTTATTTTTAGGAAATTTTTCTCTAATATATGGGAGGTATTTCCGGAAAGAAAAGAGGAAAGATTATGATAACAATTCGGTTGAAAGATGGGAAGGAACTACACTTTGAAAATGAAGTGACACTGTTTGAAGCTGCGAAAAAAATTTCCAATAGTCTTGCTAAAGATGTATTGGTAGCTAAAGTAGATGGAGAATTAACTGATATCCGGAATAATATTACTGATGGAACGCAGGTTGAATTCTTTACCAAAGCAGATAAGGAGGGGCTTTTTACACTTCGGCATACAGCCGCTCATGTAATGGCACAGGCGATTCAGCATTTGTATCCTGGAACGAAATTTGCAATTGGACCGGCAATTGATGATGGGTTCTATTATGATTTAGAATCTGACCATGTTTTTAGTCAGGAAGATTTTGTTGCTATTGAAAAAGAGATGGCTAAAATTTCTAAAGCAAATCTGTCTATTGAAAAAAAGATTTTGAGTAGAAATGAGGCATTAGAATTTTTCAGGAGCAGAAACCAGGATTATAAGGTTATCTTAATACAGGATCTTCCGGAAGATGCGATCGTATCGACTTATACACAAGGGGATTTTACCGATTTATGCAGAGGCCCCCATGTTCGTTCGACAGGCAAGTTAAAAGTATTTAAGCTAATGACAGTGGCCGGTGCTTATTGGCGTGGTGATGAACACAATAAAATGCTCCAGCGTATTTATGCAACCGCATTCTTTGATAAAGAGGAGCTGGATCAATTTCTCTTTGTCCGTGCTGAAGCGGAAAAGCGTGACCACAGAAAATTGGGGAAACAATTAAATCTATTCTCTTTCCATGAAGAGGGACCGGGATTCCCGTTTTTCCATCCGAAAGGAATGGTTATTCGCAATGAACTTATAGCTTATGAGCGGGAATTGTTCCGCGAATTTGGCTATGAAGAAATTATGACACCAATTATCCTTTCTAAAAAGTTGTGGCTACAGTCCGGTCACTGGGATCATTATAAAGAAAACATGTACTTTACCCAGATTGATGAAGAAGATTATGCTGTAAAACCAATGAACTGTCCTGGCGGGATTTTATACTATAAAACAAACCAGCACTCTTATAGGGAATTACCAAAACGCGTGGGTGAATTTGGGATTGTACACCGCCATGAACTTCATGGTGCGCTTCATGGATTATTCCGTGTCCGTGTGTTCACACAGGATGATGCTCATATATTCATGACGCAGGATCAGATGAAAGATGAAGTAATTAAGACTATGGAAATGTATAGGAAACTATACAGTGTTTTTGGACTTGAATATCATGTGGAGCTATCCACGCGTCCTGAGAATTCCATGGGCTCTGAGGAGCTGTGGGAAATTTCTACAAATGCATTACGGGATGCTGTTGAAGCGGCCGGTGTTCCTTATGTTATTAATGAAGGTGATGGCGCATTTTATGGTCCTAAACTGGATTTTCACATCAAAGACTGCCTTGGGCGTACATGGCAGTGCGGCACTATTCAAATGGATATGCAGCTGCCGGAACGTTTTGATGTAAACTATGTGGGGGAAGATGGAGAAAAGCATAGAGTTGTTATGCTGCACAGAGCAGGATATGGTTCCCTGGAACGGTTCATTGGTATCTTGATTGAACACTTTGCCGGAGCATTCCCGAGTTGGATTGCGCCAGTTCAGGTCAAAGTGGTTCCCGTTACAGAAAAACATATGAATTATGCAAGATCTGTGGCAGACGCACTTTCTGCATCCAATGTACGTGTAGAAATTGAAGAGGGAAATGATACTTTAGGATATAAGATCCGTAAGGCACAGATGGAAAAGGTTCCTTATACGCTTGTTGTAGGTGATAAGGAAATGAATGGACATACTGTTTCGGTTCGAAGCCGTAAAAATGGTGATGAAGGCTCTCTACCAGTGGCTGTATTTGTTTCCAATCTGATTCGTGAGATTAGGGATAGGTCATATTGATATGGATAAAGAATATCAAAGTGGTGATGTTGGCCGGGCGGCGCTGCGTATGGCACTTTCTGAAACGAGGGTGGAAGAAAGTATCCTTCGGGAAGAATTGGCCAAACTGGAAATTCGCGCGGTAGCGGTTAATTTTGGTGGAAAGTTTTTAGATATTCTGCCTAAGATTTATGAATCGGCTATCGTTGCTGCCCAACGTCAACATGTCATCAGTGATACCCATGTAGGTGACGGCTCTGTTTTGGGGGCGGTGGAATCCGCTATCGAACAGATAAAATTAAAGTCATTGGGAATGAATGTAGGCGGAAAAATCGGTGTAGCCCGGTGGCACGAACATTTATGTGTCGCAGTTTATGTGGGGGTTGGCGTTCTCCGGTTTAATGAGGTTGCTGTAGGAATGGCGCATCGTGTCCTTCGTGACGATCTGTCGGAATAAGTTTCCACTCTTTGCTTGACATTATTTGTGGAATCACTTATTTCTTTGCTTGACATTATTTGTGGAATCACTTATTATATACGAGTAACTGATTGCAAGCAGAAGTCATCCGCTTCTCACCTTACATGGCGAAAGCTACTAAGGTTTATGTATGAATTCGGAAGCGGATAGTATATGCTGTCCGCTTTTTACTTGCAATGAATTTCTTTTTCGGAGGTGAAAAGAATAGGAAAGGAACTCAGTATCAATGAGGAGATTCGTGCCAGAGAGGTACGGGTAGTCAGCGATACAAACGAACAGTTGGGAGTTATGACGCTCCATGAAGCCATCCGTTTGTCGGAGGAAAAAGGTCTTGATCTTGTAGAAGTTGCACCGAACGGGAAACCGCCGGTATGCCGTATCATGAACTACGGAAAATACAGATATGAGCAGCAGAAACGAGATAAAGAAGCGAAGAAGAAACAGAAGGTATTCCAACTTAAGGAAGTCAAACTTCGCCCCAATATAGAAGACCATGATTTCTATGTCAAGTTGAAAAATGCACAGCGTTTTTTAGCAGATGGGAATAAAGTCAAAGTTACAATTATGTTCCGTGGCAGGGAAATGACTCATCCGGAGCTTGGCGGAGAAGTTCTTGAAAGATTTGCGAAAGAACTTGGTGATTCTATTGTTCGTGAAAAGCCACCGAAATTGGAAGGACGTAACATGACTATGGTTGTTGGTCCGAAAGCATAATAAAGGAGAAATGAAAATGCCGAAAATGAAAACCCGCCGCGCTGCGGCAAAACGTTTTACCGAAAACGGCTCCGGCCAGTTTAAGAGAAATAAGGCTTTTAAAAGCCACATTCTCGAAAAAAAATCTCCAAAGAGAAAGAGAAATTTTAGAAAAGCAGCACTGGTTTCCAAATCTGATTACAAACGCGTAGCAAGATTGCTGCCGAACGGATAATAGGGAGGATTTCGAGAATGGCAAGAGTTAAGGTTGGTGTAACCGCACACGCAAGGCATAAAAAAATTTTAAAAATGGCGAAGGGATACAGAGGTGCCCGCCATGCCCAATTCAAAAAAGCGAATGAATTGGTAATGAAGGCTCTCTACTATGCAAGAAGAGACCGTAGAGCGAAGAAGAGAGAGTTCCGTAAGCTTTGGATTGTCCGTATAAATGCGGCAGCTCGTATGAATGGGCTGACTTACAGCAGATTGATTGCAGGTTTGACAAAGGCTGGTATCGAAGTAAATCGTAAGATGTTGTCTGAATTGGCTATCAGTGATCCCGCTGGTTTTACTGTAATTTGCGAAGCTGCTAAAAAAGAATAAGAGATGAATATAAGAAGACGAGTTGTTTGAACTTGTCTTTTTATAGTTTAGACATGATTTCAACTAAACTAACACTGCCATTGGATTGACGTGATGTATCCAGTGGCAGTTTTAGTTTAGAATGAAGATATTAAATGGTATTAGCCGAACCCACAACAGCTTCGATTTTATGCATGACCATTTGCCTTACAGCCTCTCTTGCCGGTTTCAGGTATCCGCGGGGGTCAAAATTTTCCGGATTTTTAAATATGCTTTCTCGAATGGCGGCTGTCATAGCAAGGCGGATATCTGTATCAATATTAATTTTACAGACGGCCATCCGGGCAGCCTTACGGAGCATCTCCTCCGGCACACCTTTGGCACCTAAGACTTTTCCTCCAAATTGATTACATTTTTCTACGAATTCAGGGATGACCGTAGAGGCGCCGTGGAGAACGATTGGATAATCAGGGAGCAGTTGGCCGACTTTTTCAAGACGTTCATAATCAAGATAAGGTTCTCCACTATATTTATAAGCGCCATGGCTTGTGCCAATAGCGATAGCGAGTGAGTCGCAACCTGTCAGTTCAACAAATTCCGCCGCTTGATCGGGATCGGTAAAAATAGCATCTTTGGCGTCAACACTGACCAGATCTTCTACACCAGCTAAACGTCCCAGCTCAGCTTCTACTACGACGCCTTTATCATGGGCATAAGCTACGACTTCTTTTGTAATACGTACATTTTCTTCAAAAGAATGTTTAGAGCCGTCGTACATAACAGAAGTAAATCCGCCATCAATACAGGCTTTGCAAATCTCAAAAGAGGAACCGTGATCAAGGTGGAGCGCGGTGGGAATTTCAGGGTAGTCCTGAAGAGCAATTTTGATAAGCCCGACGATATACTCTTGACCTGCATAATTTCGAGCACCTTCTGATGCTTGGAGAATAACAGGAGATTGTTTTTCTTTTGCGGCTGCCATAATTCCTTGAATGATTTCCATGTTATTGACATTGAATGCGCCAATTGCATAATGACCATCATATGCTTTTTTAAACATTTCAGTAGTTCCTACAAGTGGCATCTTAAATACCTTCCTTTCCTTATCGGAATAAAATTATATTAAAATACTTTATTTTATTATACTGTACCGAGGATATGATTTCCAGATGAAAGCATTTATCATTTAAATAGGTAAAACGTATATTGAATAATGTAAATGTGATATACTAAAAGTGTTAAAACATTCTTTCTTTTAAAATATAATTCTTTGTGGTATGGTAAGATAATTAGTAGTTTATTCTTTTTATTATTATGGCATGTTAATGATTTATCAAGGAGACAATTATGGCTAAAGATTATTCTTTTGATGTGGTATGCCGTACTGATTTACAGGAAGCCGCAAATGCGGTGAATCAGGCCTCTAAGGAAATTGGTACGCGTTATGATTTCAAAGGAAGTAAGAGTTCGGTATCTTTTGATGGCAGTTTAATTACTCTCATAGGGGATGATGATTTTAAGCTGCGTCTTGTTCGTGAAATCGTTAATGGGAAGTTGGTAAAGCGAGGTATTTCTTTGAAAAATATAGAAGAAAAGAAAAAGGAATCTGCTGCGGGTGGTACCGTAAGGCAGATGCTTGAATTAAAGAACGGTATTTCTTCAGATTTGGCAAAAGATATTGTAAAACGGATTAAAGGATCGAAAATCAAAGTGATGGCTAAAATCAACGGGGATGAGCTTCGTATAAGTGGTAGAGATAAGGATGATTTGCAGGCTTGCATTGCATTTTTAAAACAAGAAGATATTCCTGTAGATCTGCAGTTTGTAAATTATAGATGAAGGGACATTCTATATATTTATGAATACAGAGGAAATGATGGGGAAGGTGTTGCGGGAGGGGTATACAACCGGTGCAACAGCAACGGTTGCAATGAAGGCTGCAATTCTTGCCATTAAAGGAGAATTTCCCAAACAGGTAACGGTTTTATCGCCGCAGCGTACAGAAATTACACTGCCGGTGCAAAGCGCATCCGCTGAAAATAACATCGGGACAGCAACTGTATTGAAAGATGCTGGCGATGATTTGGACTGTACGAATGGAACTCCGATTGTGGTGACAGTGGAGTTGACTGATAAGTCAGGAATGGAACTGCGAGCCGGCAAAGGTGTAGGCACAGTTACTCGTCCGGGGCTGCAAGTGCAGGTTGGTCGCCCTGCTATTAATCCGGGACCGCAAATTATGCTTAGATACGTGTATGAGGAATTGATTGCCCCGGCTCATGGCTGTATCGTGACAATTAGCATTCCTAAGGGGGAAGAGTTAGCAAAACAAACCCTGAATCCCGCACTTGGAGTGGTTGGCGGAATTTCTGTTTTAGGAACTACGGGAATCGTTAAACCGATGAGTGAAGATGCATATAAAAGGTCTTTGGCACCCCAGGTTCCTGTAGTCTGGGCCAGCGGGATCCGTACGGCGACTTTATGTCCCGGACGAATTGGTGAGCATGCAGCACAAATTATGGGAATACCCAAAGAATCGATTATAGAGACAAGTAATTATATCGGCTATATGATGGAACAATGTGTAGCTAAAGGTTTTGAAAAGATGCTTCTTATAGGGCATATGGGGAAATTGGTTAAAGTGGCGTCCGGAAGCTTTCATACATATAACCGGAACAGCGACGGACGGATGGAAACGATGGCAGCTTATGCAGCGATGAACGGAGCTGCTCCTGCCATAGTTCGTGAAATTATGGAATGCAATACTACAGATGGTGCGGCGCTTATTATTGCCCGAGAAGGCTATAACATGATTTATGGGCAGATGGCGGAACGAGCACAGGTTCGTGCGGAAAGGTATATTTTTGGCAAGGCCAGGGTAGGGATCGTTTTTGCGGGGTTGGATGGCACTGTTCAGGCTGTAAGCAGTCGGGCAAAAGAGATTTTGGAAGAGGAAAAATGGAACATACATTAATAGTAGCGGGGATAGGACCGGGAAGTAAAGAGTATATCCTGCCGAAGGCGTTGTCCGTAATTGAAAAGGCCCGCTACTTGGTCGGTGGACATCGTGCCTTGTTTGATTATGGTCATGCGGGGCAGGAAATGTATCCTATCACAGGAAAACTTTCTTTGCTTGCCGATTGGATGGAATCCGCACTAAAAAAAGATGATGTAGTTGTCATGGTGAGCGGAGATCCGGGATATTATAGTTTATTACCTTGGTTAAAAAAACGGTTTGCAGGAAATCCTATAGAAGTGATTCCGGGAATTTCATCGGTGCAGTCTGCATTTGCACTTATTACTGAACCCTGGCAGGGGGCATTATGGCTGTCATTTCATGGGCGTATCCCTGATGATGAGCAGCTGAGGTATGAAAAAGGGAAGAAAATGGCTTTCTTGACAGATCATGAACATAATCCGTCATATATCGCCAAATATTTAATAAAAAAAGGATGGCCAAAAGAAACTCGGGCCGCTGCTTGCGAACATATTTCATATGAAAATCAGCATATAAACACCGGTATGCTGAAAGAGATCACGATGCTGGACGGTTTTGGTGAATCTGTATTGGTGGTGATGGGATAATGTACACATTTGGAATTAATGATGAGGAATTTATAAGGGGAAAGGTGCCGATGACAAAGGCGGAAGTTCGCGCGATGATTATGGTTAAGGCACGGATTGCCCCTGAAGATACAGTGGTTGATATCGGTGCAGGAACTGGATCGATTACCGTTGAAGCAGCTCTTTGTGCAAATAAGGGGATTGTATATGCCATAGAAATGAATCCGGAAGGGATTGATTTAATTAAACAGAATGCAGAGAAGTTCGGTTGTAGGAATATCTATCCTGTTTTAGGAAGCGCGCCGGAGGCAATGGCGGAACTTCCTATGACGGATGTAGTAATTATCGGTGGTTCCGGTGGAAATATGCATGAAATTTTAAATAAGGCAACTAATATTTTGCGACCGGACGGACGAATCGTTCTGACTTCAGTTACTGCAGAGACGACGGGTGAAGTGGTGAATGAGTTCAAGGACAGACCGTTTACGTTTGACGGTTTTCAAATGCAGATTAACCGTTTAAGAAAGCTTGGCAGATATCATTTATTCAATCCGATGAGTCCAATATTTATTTTTACTGCTATAAAAAAAGAGGAGGTTTAATATGGCAAAAATTTATTTTATCGGAGCAGGTCCCGGAGATCCTGAATTAATTACAATAAAAGGTCAGCGGATTATTGCAGAGGCTGATGTAATTATTTATGCAGGTTCTCTCGTTAATCCGGAAATATTGAAATACGGAAAGAAGGATGTTCCCGTTTATAACAGCGCCACTATGAATTTAGATGAAGTGCTTAAGGTAGAATTAGAATCGATGCATAAAGGGAAAACGGTAGCACGTGTACATACGGGGGATCCTGCTATTTATGGTGCTATTCAGGAGCAAATGGATGGGTTGCGTGCGGCAGGCGTGGCAGAAGAACAGATGGAAGTGGTCCCCGGGGTGAGTTCCTTTTTGGCAACAGCGGCAGCTCTCAAACAGGAATATACGCTTCCGAATGTTTCCCAGACAATTATTATTACGCGTATGGAAGGCCGTACGCCTATGCCTGAAAAGGAAAAACTCTCTATGCTGGCACAGCATCAGGCAACGATGTGTATTTTTCTGTCTATCCAGGGAATCAATACAGTTATGTCGCAGCTGAAGGATGGCGGATATCCCGGAGATACACCGGTGGCGATTGTGGTTCGCGCTACTTGGCCGGATCAGAAGATTCTTCGTGGAACAATTGATACGATTGCTGATGTAATCCATGCGGAAGGTGTAGTACGGCAGGCAATGATTGTCGTTGGCCGTGTACTGGATACAGATTATGAGTTATCCAAATTATATGACAGCAGCTTTACGACTATGTTCCGTCAGGGAACCGATAAAAAATGAGGTATGCGATCATTTCCGTATCTGCAGAGGGGGCACGGCTAGGCCTTAGATTAAAAGCAACTCTAAAGGGAGATATCACATTATATGAGCATCAGGAATGTGCAAGCGGTGCGGAAGCCAATTATTTTAAGAAAACGGCAGCATTGACTTCTGAAATTTTTGGAAGGTATGATGGCCTGATTTATATCATGGCAGCCGGGATTGTGGTACGTTCTATCGCAGCCCATGTGGTGAGTAAGGCAAGTGATCCGGCCGTGCTTTGTATGGATGAATGTGGTAAGCATTGTATCTCCTTATTATCCGGACATTTGGGGGGAGCCAATAAGTTGACGCGTGAAGTCGCGGCAGCAATTGGTGCTGCCCCTGTCATCACTACGGCAACGGATGTGCATGAAAAAAGAGCGCCTGATGATATAGCCAGAGAGCTCATGATGCGCGTTGAACCGCTGGATACATTGAAACCCGTTAACAGCGTTATAGCTGCCGGGAAAAGATTTTCCTGGTTTCTGGATTATCAGGTGGAGGGGGCTAAATCTATACGAAAAAGGCTTCTTGATATAGGTATATCTTGTGCCAGCAGTGATCTGATAAATGAAAATGAGTTTGATGCCTGTGTAATTATCACGGAAAGAAATGTAAAATGTTCTAAGCCTTATGTGTACTTACGGCCTAAAAACTTATATGTTGGTATAGGATGTAAACGGGGAACTTCGGAAGCATTCATTAAAAAGGCCTTTTATGCAGCCTTAGAAAAGATAAATGTTTATACATATCAAGTGGCTTCATTGTCCAGTGTGAATCTTAAAGCCGATGAAAAAGGATTACTGGATTTTGCGAACCACATAGATAGGCCGATTCACTTTTATACAGTTGAAGAGCTAAGAGAAACGGAAGCAGAAAATCATATTGAGTTATCAAAGTTTGTAGAAAAAACGATTGGAGTAGGAAACGTATGTCAGTCAGCAGCATTAAGAGAGTCCATGGGGGGGAAGACGCTTCTTCCGAAAACAAAATTTGCCAGTGTGACAATTGCTATTGCGGTGGGATTGTCCGTGTAGTTGGAATTGGGCCTGGACATGAAGCGGAAATGACAGAAAAAGCGATAAATGCTATTCAGAAATCCGATATTATTGTAGGGTACAATACATATATTGCTCTCATTAAAGACAGGATTGCCGACAAAGAAATTGTAGGAAATGGGATGCGGCAGGAAGTGGATCGATGCCAGAAAGCAGTCGATTTAGCTGTGGAAGGGCATAAAGTTGCGGTTATTTCTTCTGGAGACCCGGGCGTTTACGGCATGGCTGGACTTGTACTTGAACTTATTCAAAAAATTCCTGAAGAAAAACGTCCGAAGTGTGAAATTATTCCGGGGTTGACAGCTGCCAATACAGCTGCTGCAGCTTTGGGAGCTCCGTTGATGCACGACTATGCGGTAATCAGTTTAAGCGATCTGATGACGCCTTGGGAACAAATACAGAAACGGGCAAGACTGGCAGCAGAAGGAGATTTTGTTATTGCCATTTACAATCCTAAGAGCCGTGGCCGTACGACCTATTTAGATCAGATTCGAAATATAATCCTGCAATTCAGGAAACCTGGGACTCCGGTAGGGATTGTGAGAAAAGCAGGGCGTCCGGGAATGAATTGGACAATCAGTACTTTGGAGAAATTACCTGAAGAAGATGTAGATATGCAGTCAACTGTTATTATCGGGAATAGTAACTCTTATATTGCTGATGGACATATCATCACTCCAAGGGGGTATAAGCTTTGATCTGGATTATTTCGGGAACGCAGGACGGCCGTGAGATAGGAGCGAAACTGGCAGACCGGGAAATAAATAAATCCCCGGAAAAGCGGCAGGAAATTCTTATGACTGTAGTAAGCCAATATGGTAAGGTATTAGCTGCCCACAAAGGGATTGATGTTGAAGTAGGGCGGTTCAAACAAGAGGACATGGTACGAATTATTAAGGAGAAGCATATAATCTTGATTCTTGATGCCAGCCATCCCTATGCGGCGATTGTGTCTGAAACAGCACGGAGTGCATGCAAGGAGGCTGGTATTGACTATGTACGGTTTGAACGTCCTGAGATTTCGCTTCCCTATTATGATAAACTTTATCATGCCAAGGATGAGTTTGAAGCAGCAGGCATGGCAGGAAAACTGGGGAAAAGTGTTCTTTTGACAACAGGATCTAAGACTTTGTCAGCATTTGTCCATTCGGAGGCATTGAAGGGAAAGAAAATATGGGCAAGGGTGCTTCCTGTATCAGGAGTTATTAAATTGTGTGAGGATCTGGGGATGAAAGCCAAGCACATCTTAGCAATACAGGGGCCATTCTCTTATGAGATGAATTTGGCAATGATTCGTGATTACAAGGCTGATGTAATGGTTACTAAGAACAGCGGGCTTGTTGGCGGTAGTGACACAAAGCTTAGGGCGGCGATGGATGCGGGAATATCTGTAATCATTATCGACAAGCCTGCAGCTGATTTATCGGGCTTTCCTGTATTCTCGACACAGCAGGATATTTTAGATTATATGGAGGAATATTATGGATTTCATTAAGAACCCAAGAGCTATTGAAGAAAAGAGCATGGATCTGATCGATCCTTTTGTCAGTGATATAGATTTAACCTCAGAAGAAATTACCGTTTATTCACGTATGATTCATGCGTCCGGTGATGTGGACTATGGTCATCTGATTGCGACCAGCAAGGGGGCTGTTGCGGCGGGCATTGATGCTCTTGCGAAGGGATGTAATATTTATACTGATGTAAATATGGTAAAAGCGGGTATTAATAAGAATGCTTTGTCTGTATTGGGAGGAGAGGTGTTTTGCCGCGTATCCGATCCGGAAATCGCAAAAATTGCCAAAGAAAAAAATATAGCCCGCTCCATGGCTGCAATGAATTCTTTTGGGGCAGATTTAAACGGCTCAATTATCGGAGTGGGAAATGCACCGACGGCTCTGTATGAAGCTATTCGCATGGTGGAGGAAGACGGGATTAAACCGGCATTGATTATTGGCATTCCTGTTGGATTTGTCGGCGCGGCGGATTCTAAGGAACAACTTGTTAGAAAAGCTCCTTGTCCATTTATTACAGTAAGAGGAACAAAAGGCGGCAGCTCTATTGTTGCCTCTGTCATAAACGCATTAATGTTTAATCTTGTACAAAGAGATCACATGCTTTATGTACAGGGAAGAAAATGATGTTTTGTTATATTAATAAAACCTTGACAGAGTGAACAGAAGTAATAATATGATGATATACAGGTTGGTTTTTATTGCTTTTTGTTTATGGTTATATTGCATGACTTTGTAGGAGGAACTGTTGGGTAAAGAATCGGATGCGGGTAAAACTAAGACACTACGGCTTATCATGTTAGGGGGATTTTTTTGCTTTACTTGTTGTGCAATGGTGGGAAGTCTTTTGTTTGGATCAGCAAATATTTCATTTCAAACGATTTTACATACATTGATAGGGAATGTCAGTACAACGGATGAAATGGTTATTTGGAATATCCGTTTTCCAAGAAATATAGTTGGTGCATTAGTGGGAGGGAATTTGGCAGTTTCCGGTGCCATTCTTCAGGCGGTTATGAAAAATCCCTTAGCAGATCCGGGCATTGTAGGTGTATCCAGCGGAGCCGGTTTAGCAGGAGTTATCATGCTGATTTTTATGCCGGAAGCATCTCTGTTGCTTACTCCAGTGGCTTTTATCGGTGCTATGTTGTCCGCCTGTGCTGTATATTCATTGGCGTGGAAAAATGGAATCAGGCCGACACGTATTATATTGGCCGGTGTAGCGGTCAGTGCATTTTTAGGAAGCGGCATTTCTGCACTTTTGGTTTTCTATTCTGATAAAGTGCAGGGAGCTCTTTTGTGGATGGTTGGCGGACTCTCGGCAAGAAGCTGGCCTCAAGTAGAGGCGCTTTTCCCGTATACGGTTTTAGGACTCATTTTTGCATTAGCCGGATGTAAAGCATTAACAATTCTCAGCCTTGGAGATGAAACAGCAAGAGGGCTTGGTGTGCCGGTAGAAAAAGTACGATTTTCTATGACAGCGGTGGCGGCTTTATTAGCGGCAGGTGCTGTCAGTATAGCGGGACTTATCGGGTTTGTAGGACTTGTAGTTCCCCACATTGTCCGTCTCATCGTTGGAACGGATTATAAATATGTAATTCCCGGATCCGCTATACTGGGGGCAGGAGTTCTTGTTTTCTGTGATACATTGGGGCGAATACTTTTTTCACCGGTTGAGATTCCTGCAGGGATTATTATGGCCTTTCTAGGAGCTCCGTTTTTCCTGTATCTGTTAAGGAGGAGTTCATAATGGGGAATATAGCAATAAAAATATCGGATGTCCATTTGGCTTTTGGGAAGAATCGGGTTCTTAGAGGGGTGAGTGGGCAGATAAAAAAGGGGAGTATTGTCACTTTTCTGGGGAGAAATGGATGTGGAAAGTCGACGCTCTTAAAAATAGTGACAGGTAATTTAAAACCTGATGTAGGACGGGTTGAAGTAGCGGAAAAAGAGTTGAGTAGCTTTCATACCAATGAAATGGCCAGACAAGTAGCATTTTTACCGCAGGTGCATGAGATACCTAAGGATATGACTGCTGAAGAGCTGGTTTCATGCGGGCGATATCCATATCAACATTGGTGGACAGGCGTATCAACTCATGATAGAGATGTTATTCGAAGCGCGATGCAAAGGACGAATACTTTGCACTTAAAGGATAGATTGGCTGCCAACCTATCCGGAGGGGAACGTCAGCGGATTTGGATTGCAATGGCACTTGCACAAGAGCCAAAAATTTTGATTCTTGACGAACCTACGACTTACTTAGATATCTGTCATCAGTTGGAAGTGCTGGAGTTGGTATCAAAACTTAATCGGGAAGAAAATATTACCATCATTATGGTTCTTCATGATATTAATCAGGCAGTACGATATTCTTCAGAAATTTTTGTGCTCGAAAATGGAATTATAGAAAGACAAGGAACTCCTATTGATGTAATGACTCATGATGCAATTGCAGATATTTTTGAAGTTGATGCAGATGTGGAAATGCGAAGAGGGCGGCCCAGTATCTCCATAAATGGATTACTTGATTAACGTGTGTATTAAACTGAATACAATAAAAAACAGACTTGCAGAATGTGTTTTCAGCTATTCTTACAAGTCCGTTTTTTATGAAAATTATTGGCGATATGCCAGATCAAGAAGTTGGTTCATTGCTTTTGGTGTGTTGACTCCGGGGTTCATAAGAAATAAATCAGAAGGAAGGAAATAAACTCGATTGTTTTTCACGGCTTGAATATTCGCCCAGGCCGGATTATCACGCATTTGTTCGTCCATTTTTTTGTTAATTTCTTCAGCTTTTCCCATTGTTACTACAAAAATAATCTCAGGATTGTCTGCGGAAAGTTGTTCCAACGAATACGGAACTGTTTTTGTATCCAAATTTATTTCTTTATGAGACAGAAGAACGTTATTCATCTTTAAACGTTCTGCCATGGACGCACAGATTGATTTCGGCGTTTCCGCCGTGACCGCCTTGCCGGTGGCCCTAAGTATGGCAATTTTTGCAGGTACATACTGCGAAGCATCTTTTTCCACTTTTTGAATATCCGCTTCATATTTCTTAATTATCTTATCGGCTTGTTCCGGTTTTCCATACACTTGTCCCAAAAATTTCATAAGTGGAATATTGTCATTGATTCCATCATAGTTGATCAAAAGATAAGGAATTTTATTGCTCTGAAGGAGTGATTCTAATTTCCCATTTTGCCCTTTTTCACCCAGAACGAGATCAGGATTAAGTTCTACGAGCTTTTCCATATTTATATGAGAAACTTGTCCCAATTCAGGTAAAGCTTTTGCAGAATCCGGTATGGGACTGGAAGTAGTCGGCCGAGCCAATGATGTTCCGCCAATTGCATATGCCATATTAAGCAGAGGAGCACTTAGTGTAACAATTCGCTTCGGTTGCGACTGCATGGTAATGCTTTGCTCTTTGTAGTTATAGATACTGGCGGAAGGATTTGCTGATTTTTGTAGCGTATTCCCGCAACCGGCGGCAGTAAGGCATATGGCAGCAGCAAGAATAGCAACTTGGACCTTCTTCATGATAATCTCCTTTAGTTGTAATAGAAAAGAAAACCTCCGTCGAAAATGACGGAGGAATTTTTTATATCAAAGAGCATTCCTCTCTTTAATATCTTATCACAAATTACTTCTGGAAGGCAGAAAGAGCCTCATCAGCACGCTGTATGTACAAGGCACGAACATTTTCATTTTCACCAAGACCGTGAATATAAGTATTTACTTTGAATCCCGCTTTTGTGAGAATACTCTTATGGCTATCCGGTTCATCGCCTGCCATGTCATTGTTTGCGTGATCACCGGCGACCATCATGATTGGCATGAGGGTGACATTCTTAAACCCTTTTGCTTTCAGTTTCGGAATGACATCATCCAGATTTGGACGACCTTCAACAGAGTAAACAAATACATTATTCATTCCCAATTCTTCTATACGATTCTGAATGACAGAATAATAAGCATTGCCCGGATGTGGTGTACCATGTGCCATGATAAGAGTAGCATCTTCTTTTCCCATGGCAGGGAACTGGCTCTTTACTGCATTCAGGAAATCAATGACCTGATCCGGTTCTCCTTCCGTACCCTGGAAATACATGAGCGGGGTGGCAAGAGAGAGTTCTTTGAATTTAGACATCTGCATTTTTGTGATGATTGAATCATAGCTGTATTCCATACCTGGGATAACATCCAAAGATACAACAGCAACACGGGTATATCCTTCAGCTTTAAGTTTGCTAAAAGCTTCTTCCGGAGTCATCTTCTGGATACCTTCTTTTGCTTTAACCCGATCAATAATGATGTGAGATGTATATGCTTCAAAGACAGGGATATCAGGATGAGCTTTCTGAATGGCTGCTTCTACAGCATCAATTGTTTTCGCACGGGTATCAGCAAAAGTAGTCCCAAATGTCATAACAAGAATGGCATCCTTGTTTTTTAGATTCTGGAGATCTGGATTTGAATGGTGCCATACACCGATGGTGGAAGCTTCTCTGAGTGCCGGAGTAACGTCTTTAACTTCAGTGTTCAGTTCATAGGCATTTGCAGAAAGACCTACGCCGAATACGCATAATGCTGCTACCGAAGCGGACAGAATTGCTTTCATACTTTTCTTCATGAATATCACTCCTTAGTAAAATACCTGCATAACAGGTTAATCGTCAGTTTTTATTACCACAAATAAGAAATTTCCCTTAAACTTATTTTTGGTTTTATAAAAACTGCACTTTTAAGATATATTATATATTAATACACGAAAGACATTAAGTCAATTAAAAACTGTTTATATTACCATAAATCTAGAATAAATTCAAACAAGAGTATAAGAATCATGCGAGCCATACTTGTATGGATATGATTTACTGTGAATATGATTTACTGTGAAAATGTATTATTATAATAAAAATGTATTATATAATATATGTAGAAGAATAAGAGCTCACTTCTTGGTTTAAACATATGGTACAATATATGTCACAATAATAGGAAAGGCTGTATTGGATGAAAGTATTTTCAGGCATTAATGATAAATTAGGAATAGATATGGGGTCTTCTCAAATCCGTATTTATTCCGATAAAAGGGTGATTTTGGAAGAAGCAAGCTGTGCAGCTTTAGAAGATAATAGCGGAAAAATCTTGGGGTTTGGCACAGATGCCATTATACGTAGTCATTCTTCTAGTGGAGATTGCCGTATCGAATGGACTATTAGGAATGGGATTATGGTGGATTATGAAATAACGAAAAAGATGCTTCGTTATTTTATTAATAAAGCTATCCGGCATTCCGTTATCCGCCCCACAGTTATGATGGCAACACCCTGTGAAATCAGTTCCGTTGTTCGACATGCATTAGTGGATGCGCTTGCACATGCGGGGGCACAGCAAATATTTTTATTGTCAGCACCTGCTGCAGCGGCTATTGGTGCTGGTGTAATTATTGATACGCCAGAAGCTGTTTTATCCACTGTTATTGGCAAGGATGTTACAGACTGCGGCATTTATTGTGCAGGTGGAGTTGTTGAAGAACATGGGATTTCTTTCGGGGGAAAAACCATTGATAAAGGTATCCGCAGGTTTGTCCAGGCGAAATATCACTTGATGATCGGAATGACACAGGCAGAACAGTTGAAACGGGAATGGATATCGGTGGTACATACCGGAGAATCTCGTACATTTACCATTAGAGGAAGACGTATAGCTGACGGCGTTGAAATTATACTGGAGTTAACTGAACGAAATTTATCACCGATTATGCAGCGTATTTTGCAGCCGGTCGTACAACTGATAAAGAAAGTAATGCGTGCGGCAACACCTGAAATGGCTGAAGATTTATTGAAAAATGGTATGATTTTATCAGGGGGGACTGCGAAATTATCCGGAATAGATAAGTGGATTGCTTCACAGATAGGGGTTCCTGTTTTTGTGGCAGATGAACCGGAAAATGTGGTGGCCAAAGGTTGCTGTTTGGCATTAGGCAATGCAGTTAGATTGCCGATGCTTGTGGAAAGTGGCGAAAAATATTACGGAGGGATATAATGATCTTTTTTGGAAAGAGAAAGATTTTATTAACCATCTTTATTTTTATCTTGATGGCATTAGGTGGATGGTTTTGGCGCCATCGGGAGTCGGTGCCCTTTGTCTCTCAACCACTGTCTACTGCGGCAGCACCATTTCAGTATAGCATGAGTCATACGGCAACTTGGGGAAAAATTGGAATAAAAATTATAGATCAATCTTTTAGCAATTGGAGTGATTTGGAGCGGCTGAAAAGAGAAAATGAAAGCTTGAAAGCAGAGCAATCTCGATACAGTGGAATTCTTGCGGAAAATATTCGGTTAAGACACCTCCTTAAATTCAGAGAGGGGTATACGCAATTTAATCTGCTGGGTGCATCTGTAATTGGTCGGGATTACGGGACATGGACAAATACCATGGTTATAGATTGTGGTGTAAATCAAGGTTTGAAGAAATACATGCCTGTTATAGTGCCGGAGGGCCTTGTGGGTTTTGTCAGTGAAGTATATACGGAATCGGCAAGAGTACAGCTCCTTATTGATCCCAGAACGATGGTAGGGGGCATTATTCAGCGGCCGGCTTCTCGTGTAGCCTCAATGGTATCTGGAAATACAGGGAAATTAGGGATTTTGTCTTTTGTAAATATAGTCAAAGAAGATGATGTTATAAAAGGGGATGTGGTTATTACCTCTGGGTATGGAGGTGTATATCCCAAAGGTTTGGTCATCGGAAGCATTCAGCAAGTTACGGATGATTCCGGGAAGCTGTCTTTAGATGCAGATATTAAACCCGCTGTGGACTTTGGTCATTTGGAAGAGGTCTTTGTTATTATGGATTCTATCCGTAAAACATTACCACAGAATATTGATACGGAAGTTATTCAGCGTGAGCCCCCAATGAATCCTAACCTTCATCAGGCGGGAGCTGAAAATGAATAAAGAATTATTAATCGGGTTATGTATATTTTTTTCTATATTACAGGGATCTGTCATTCCATTTTTCTTTGACGGGATATCGCAACCGGATCTTTGGCTTGTCTTTATTATTATTTCTGCGATGGTGTTTCCGGTTAAATATGCATATGTACTGTCTATAGTTGGTGGACTGGTGCAGGATTTAATTATTGGGAATTTTTTTGGTCTGCATCTGCTGGCCTATATAGTGATTACCTTTATTTTTGTTAAATTTGTCAAAGGGAAATATAATCGCAATTGGTATGTTTCTGTAATTTCCGTAATCGTGGGCTCTTTAGCATTTATGGGTATTTCCACGTTGATAATGTGGATTGCCGGTGTACCGTTGGTATCATTTTTATACTTGCTTTATATTGGAGTTCCTTTTATTGGATATAATGCAGTATGTGCATTTTTACTGCATCGACCATTATGGTATTTTAAAATTGAGGGAGAATCTCGGTGGTAATGAAAAGACGTGTACCGGGAATACTTGAAAATCTGTTGAAAAATAAGGAAGAAACGCGATATGCAAATTTAGCATATGTGTCAATTGTTTTGTTGACAATTTTGAGCTTTCGTTTATTTTTTATGCAGATCATAGAGGGATCTTACTATAAACAAGAGGCAGATGGAAATAGAATTCGTACTTTACCGATTATTGCTTCAAGAGGAGTAATGTATGACAGAAATGGAATCTTAATGGTAGGCTCACGTGCTTCATACGGCATAACAATGCCCGTAGATCGAAAGAAGAATAGCCTTCCGGAAATAGAGCTGCGAAATCTGGCGGATCTTTTGAAAACATCACCGGCCATGTTACAAAAAAAGATAGAGGATAATAAAGCTATTTTTGGTGCGATTTATCTTGCTAAAGATGTAAGCCTTGATGTGGCGACGGAAATTGAAGAAAAGAAAAATGATTACCCGGATATTGAAGTGGAAGTCCAGCCGGTAAGAGTGTATCCTTTTGGAAATGCCGGTGCTCAAATGCTTGGGTATGTAGGGGAAGCAGGTTCCGAAGATGTAGATAAAAACGGTAGACCTTACGCATCAAGCACATTGATAGGAAGGGCTGGTTTAGAATGGCAATACAATCAATATTTAGAAGGTACAAACGGGTCTAAAGTAATAGAAGTGAATGCTGCAGGTCAGCCGGTAAATTATACAGGCGGTGCAGCTGCCATATCGGGAAATAATATAAGATTAACCGTAGATTCTGCTTTACAGCGTGCGGCTGAAAATGCGGTGGAAGCGCAGGTAAACATTCTCCATGGAATGGGGATATTTCCTACTGGAGCATCTGTTGTGGCAGTAGATCCCAATAGCGGCGCCATATTAGCAATGGTGAGCTGGCCAAGCTTTGATCCAAATCAGTTCAGTCGTGGTATTTCTTCCGAGGAATGGGATAAAATCATCAATAATAAAAACCATCCTCTGCAAAACAGAAATATCTCTTCTATGTATCCGCCGGGATCAACTTTTAAAGTTATTACCGGCGCTACTGCATTGGAGGCGAAGATGGTCACGCCTGAAGAAAAGATATTTGATAATGGAAGGCATTGGCTTATTGATAAAAGAAATTCTGAAGGAGAGGCTTTCGGTTGGGTAGATTTTTATGATGCCATGGCAAAGTCTGATAATGTGTATTTTTACGAGATGGGACGGCGCGTAGGCATTGACCGATTAGCGGCTATGTCTCGTGATTTTGGCCTGGGGCAACTGACGGGAATTGACTTAACCGGCGAAGTCGAAGGGAATGTGGCCAGTGAAGAATATAAAAAGAAGATATTTGGTCAAGATTGGTATTTAGGGGAAACTTTTGATGCGGCTATTGGACAAAGTTTCACTCTGACGACTCCTCTGCAGATGGCAATGGTTTATTCGGCGCTTGCAAATGGAGGATTTAAATATCAACCATATTTAGTAAGCCGTGTGGATCATTTGGATGGTACGCCGAAAAAAATCTTTTCACCTAAACGTATAGGCAGCTTACCATTGTCAAAAGCTACTATGGATGTGGTTTGTGAAGCTCTCCGCCGCGTTATGCAAAAGGGTGGTACTGGTGGAAATTTATTTGAAAATTATCCGATTTCTATTGCGGGGAAGTCCGGCACAGCAGAAACAAATGGGTTGGATAATGGGTGGTTTATTGCTTACGGTCCTTTTGAGAAACCGGAAATCGTTATTGCATGTATGTTTGAACATGCCGGATTCGGTGCTGATTCTGCTGCGCCGGTAGTAAAAAAAGTGATGGATGCGTATTTTCATTTTGGCGAATATGCATTTGCAAAAGATAGAAGTGGTGCAGTTTTGAGAAAGAAAGGCAATTGATAATGACACAAGTGTTATCTGTGATTTCTGGCAAAGGGGGAGTAGGGAAAACCCTTTTAACGGCTGCTTTGGGTATTCAGTTATCGAGAATGGGGAAAAAGGTTCTTTTAATTGATGGCGATATGGGGCTTCGAAATCTGGATTTGATTCTGGGTGTAGAAAATGAATGTTTTTACAATATATGGGATTTAGCACAGGGGAAATGTTTTATAAGGGATGCGGTTCTATCCATTGATGAGAATTTATATTTTCTTTCCGCTTCACAAGGTGAAACTTGGGAAGAAATATCTTCTGACGCTATAAATACGGTGTTGGAAGATATAGATGAAATTTATGATTTCATTCTTATCGATTGTCCGGCAGGAATAGGAGCGGGAATAAAGTTCGCGGCTAAGATTTCTGATTTTGCAATAATAGTTTTAGCACCATCCTGGGCATCGAAGCGGAATGCAGAAAAAATGATTTTGATGATGCCTGAGAATGTACATTCCTACATTGTGTTGAATCAATTTAGCGAAGGCAATGATAAGATTAGTTTTGAGGAAATGATGGCATGTATTGATGAGGACATGTTTGGAGGAGTAATCCCCTTTTCACGGATTGCGACACAATTGTCACATTATGGAGAATTGCAAACATATCGCAATGACTGTGCGTTTGCAGATGCCTTACAATGTGTGATAAATGTAGTTTTTAAGGGACGGGAATATCCTGTATCCCGATGGCGATATATACTCCATGCTGCAAAAAAGGAAAATGGTGTTGCTTTGAAAGGTAGCGAATCTATCTTAAAAAGACGTCCGATATTTTCTTGGGATCGGAACAGAATGGCGTATAAATGGCGCCATAGGAGATAATTTATGAATCTAATCCGTTATTTAAGAAGAGTTGACAGTACGTTGTTTCTGACAGTAATCAGTTTGGGCATTATTTGTCTAATGATCATTGGAAGTGCGACTCATGCCAATGTACATGGATATCCGGAACGGTATGATTTTATTCTGAAACAAGGAATATTTCTTGTTTTGGGGATTATCATATCAGGATTTACATTGAAATATGACTATCGCATATTATACAAATGGGCTCCAACTTTATTCGTGATTAACGCATTGTCATTGATAGTGGTTAAATTTGCGGGAACAAGTGCATTGGGGGCACAACGGTGGATAAAGATCGGATCATTTACTTTACAGCCGTCTGAATTTGCCAAATTATTTATGATTATTTGCCTGGCGCGATTATTATCAAACCGTAAACAGGAATATAAAACATGGAGAAGCCTGATTCCTGTGGCAGGATTGATGACACTTCCGACATTTCTGATTTTCATACAGCCTGATTTAGGAACGAGTTTAGTGTTTTGTGCCATCACTTTAGGAATGTTGTATATTTGTGGATTGAGTATGAAATTGGTGAAACAGGCATTAATCGGATTATTAGTCATCTCACCTATAGTTTGGTTCTTTGTTCTCCATGAATATCAAAAAATGAGGCTTCTTGTTTTATTTAACCCCAATGTGGATCCATATGGCTCGGGATATCATGTGATTCAATCAAAAATTTCGATAGGCAGCGGTGGATTTATAGGACAGGGATTATTTTCCGGAACGCAGAGCCAATTGGATTTTTTACCGGAAAATCATACAGATTTTATTTTTTCTGTTATTGGTGAAGAATTAGGCTTTGTAGGCTCGATTTTTGTTATATTTCTATACTTTTTATTACTATACAGGACGTTAGTTATTGCAAAATCTTCCGAAGATATTTTCGGCAGTCTTTTAGCTTGCGGCATTTTTTCTATGTGGTTATTCCAAGTGTTTATCAATGTAGGAATGACACTTGGAATCATGCCTGTTACAGGGATTCCTCTTCCCTTTATGAGTTATGGTGGAAGTGCATTGCTTATGAATTTATTTTGTGTCGGAATATTAATGAACGTTTACCTTCGTCGCAAGAAAATGATGTTTGAGTAGGGAGAATGTCTATGAATCCTGTAAAAATTGATCCGGTTTGGTTGATGCATGTACAAAAGCCGGCAAGATATATCGGGGGAGAATGGAACAGCATCGTTAAGAACCATGATTCTGTTGATGTAAAGGTAGCATTGGCTTTTCCTGATGTATACGAAGTAGCTATGAGTCATTTGGGGCTTAAGATTATTTATAGTGTAATCAATTCAAAATCCTATGCTTTGGCAGAGCGTGTATATGCACCATGGATAGACATGGAAAAGATGATGCGTGAAAGAGGAATACCTCTGTTCTCTTTAGAAAATAAGTGCCCTATACATGATTTTGATGTATTGGGATTTACTATGCCCTATGAGATGAGTTATACGAATGTGCTGAATATGATTGATCTTGCAAAAATCCCCGTGTTGTCTAAAGATCGGAGCGACAATGATCCGATTGTAATCAGTGGGGGACCTTGCGTTTATAATGCGGAACCTATGTGTGATTTTATTGATGTATTTTTTATTGGTGAAGCAGAAGAGTCTATCTGTGAGATGCTGGAATTGATTCGGAATTGGAAAAAAGATGGAAAACCGGGTGGGCGGAAAGAAATCATTAGAAGAATGGCTGCGATAGAGGGGTGCTATGTGCCGTCATTATATGAGGTCTCTTATTATGAAAATGGTATATTCCGTTCTATAAGTCCTATAATTTCTAATGTGCAATTCCCTATACAAAAACGTGTTATTTGTGATATGGATCGTGTTCATATAGATGATAAACCGATTTTACCGCATATTGAGATTATTCATGACCGTGCGGTGCTTGAAATGTTTCGCGGTTGCAGCAGAGGATGCCGATTTTGCCAGGCGGGGATGATCTATAGACCTGTACGGGAAAAAACAGAAAAGCGTTTGCAGGAATTAGCGGACACCTTAATCAGACGAACAGGATATAATGAAATTTCATTGATGTCACTCTCGTCAGCCGATTATTCCCGTCTTCCGGAGCTTGTGGATCACCTTCTGGAAACCTTTAAAAATCGCAGAGTCAGTGTTAGCCTTCCTTCGCTTCGTGTAGATAGCTTTTCTATCGATATTGCGAAAAAAGTGCAGCAGGTTAGGAAGAGCGGGCTTACGCTGGCGCCGGAGGCAGGGACGCAAAGGTTGAGAAATGTAATCAATAAGGGGGTGACAGAAAAGGATATCATGGGCGCCTGTGCAAATGCTTTTAAAAATGGATGGAGCAAAGTTAAGTTATATTTTATGATGGGATTGCCGACAGAAACGGATGAAGACTTAGCAGGAATTGCGAGCTTAGCGCTTCGAATAAAAGATCTCTATCATGAAATTCGTGGGAAATATGATTGTCGTGTAACTGTCAGTGTGTCAAGTTTTGTACCAAAGCCCTTTACACCTTTTCAATGGATGCCACAATGCAGCGTGGCGGAAATTGAGAGAAAACAGCAATATTTAAAGGATTTATTCAGAGATAAGCATATTAAATATGCTTATCATGATGCGAAAACCGGATATTTGGAAGCGGTACTTGCAAGAGGTGACCGTCAATTGGGGAAAGTAATTTTAAAAGCATGGAAAAAAGGATGTATATATGATAGTTGGACGGAATTTTTCAATTATGATAAGTGGATAGAATGTTTCCATGAATGTAATATAGATCCTGATCTTTACGCAAATCGTCCTAGAAATGAATTTGAGCAGGAACCTTGGGATCATATCGACTGTGGCGTAACAAAAGACTATCTTAGAAAAGAATGGAAAATGGCACAAAAAGGTTTGCTTACCCATGATTGCCGGCATCTGCCGTGTAATGGCTGTGCTGTATGCCCATTGCTGGATGTGAAGCTGATCGATCATAAGGAGGACGTACCCGGTGAAAAGGCTGTTTTTATCTATAAGCAAGGGTGAAGAACTTAGATTTTTAGGTCATTTGGATATGCTTCGTACCATGGAGCGAGCTGTGATTCGCTCCGGGATTCCTATTGCTTTTTCTGAAGGATTTAATCCTCATATGAAGATAGCCTTTGATGCAGCACTTGGAGTAGGAGTGACGGCAGATCCGCTGTATTTAGAAATGAAATTGGAAAAAGATTTTTTACCCGAAAAAGTTTCTGCACTACTTACCCCGCAACTGCCCCAAGGGATCATGCTTCATGAAATCAAAGAAGTCGGCCTTGACAGTGGGAAACTTGTTACATTTCTAAATGAAGATGTATATGAGATGGAAGGTCCGGTCGATGGGGGAAAAGATATTTTACAAACAGAGAAAAATATTGCAGAGTTTAACGCATTAGATTCCTTTATCTATGAACGGGTTACTCCTAAGAGGGTAAGGCAAATGGATGTGAAGCCCATGATTATTCAGCCAATGAGAGTGAAGATACAGGGGAATCGTGCATATTTAAAATTTTCTCTTGCCCGTTCTCAGTCAGGGAGTGTACAACCTAAAGATATATGGAAAATATTAGCAGAATTTTTTAATATGCCGTGGATACCGGATGCCTTTATTTGCTCAAGAACCGGAACGTATTATTATAACGGCATTCGGAGAATTACACCTTTTTCTGAAGGTATATTTTTTTAGGATTTAGTTTGATAAAGAATCAATGGAGGATAAATGAATCGAGTTATCCTATCTGCTGGTACTGAAGAAACGATTCTTGCGGTGACTAGGCAGCATAAATTAGTTGATTTAGAAATAGAACAGCAAATTAATACAGAAATAGTCGGATGTATTTATAAGGGCGTTGTCAAAAATATTGTGCCTGCAGTAGATGGTATTTTTGTGGACATTGGAATTGGAAAAAATGCTTTTTTACGCAGAAAGGATCTACTCAATGAAAAGAGATTTCCGACTGAAGGAAGCCCAATTCTTGCACAGGTTATTAAAAGTGATACAGATATGAAAGGCGCCCTTATTACAGAAAAGATCAGTATGTTTGGAAAGTATGCAGTGACATTATCAGGAACAGGTTATATAGGAGTTTCTAAAAAGATTCGGCAGGAATCCGTTCGTAAGAGGTTAAAGGAAATAGGAAAAGAAATATGTGCTGAGCATATGGGACTAATTATAAGAACTGCGGCTGAAAACGCGGATATGGATGAATTCAGAAAAGATATTACCCGTCTTAAAGAAAATTGGGATATTATTCAAAAACGGTTCCGGATGGAAAAGTCACCAACACTCCTGTATAGAGAAAGTGATATTATAGTCAAAGCACTTCGTGATTATGTTAATAAAGGAACGGAAATCCTAATTACTGATAACAGAAAGATATATGAACGAATTTGCAAATTAAATGAGAGCGAGCATACGATTGAGCCCGACAAGATATCACTTTATAAAGAAAGGATGCCGCTTTTAAAGAAAGAGAAGATTGAAGAACAAATACATCTCCTATTTAAACGCCGGGTAGAATTACCTTCGGGTGGATCGTTGATTATTGAAGACACAGAAGCTTTGACGGTGATTGATGTGAATTCCGGTGCGTTTAACCGGCAGGGGATTCCACATGAAGAAGCTGTGTACTTGATTAATCAAGAAGCTGCTATTGAAATTGCTCGACAAGTTCGGCTTCGCGGTATTGGCGGTATGATTTTAATTGATTTTATTGATATGCAAAAAGAAAATCAGAAAAAGGATATAGTCGGAATACTGCAACGCGAATTAAAAAAGGATAAAGTAAAATCCATTGTCTGCGGTATGACATCTTTGGGACTGGTTGAAATGACACGAAAAAGAACCACTCACAGCTTGATAAAGAATTATTGTGATATATGTCCGATTTGTAATGGTACAGGCCATATTTTATCGGTACAATCGGTAATTCAGCAGATCCACCGGGAACTGGAGACGGTAAAACGATATGGCGGAGCTCGGGATTTGGTAATCCGATGTCACCCTGAAGTAGCAGCACTGCTTAAGGAAGAACAGAAGTCGGGATATTTTATGAAATATTTTAACAGGAATATTATGATTGAAGAAAATGATCATTCAAACCGTGAAGTATATAGTGTATTATCTTCATTAAAATAACGGAGGGGAAATGGTTACAGAAATTCATTCAGAACGGGATTTTGAAAGAGAAGTTGTGGAGAAAAAAGGGTTTACTTTACTTGCCTGCAAGGCGGCATGGTGTAGATATTGTAAGGTGATGCTGCCGACAGTAGAGGCCGCCGCAGAAGATTTCAAAGGGCAGATGTCTTTTGTGTCTATGGATATAGATGAGATGGAAAATTTAGCAGAACCGTTAGGGCTGGTAGGTGTACCAACTTATTTGATTTTCAAGGATGGAAGAGAAGTAGGCCGGATTATTGGATATAATCAGAAAAAGACGTTTTATGATGAAGTGGATAAAATTTTGGGTAACAAAGAGAAATAAATACCCTCGTATAGGATATTCTTTGAAATTGGAAAAGTGGAAAACGGATTATATAGAATATATTGATTTTCCTTGCATTCCCCGTTTTCATTTGATATAATAGTAAAGAATTATTCCTAATAGTGAAATGAGGTGCAATAAGTGAAAAAGGAGATACATCCGGATTATCATCCCGTCGTGTTCCGCGACATCGGTGCTGACTATTCCTTTCTGACCCGTTCTACAGCAACATCTAACCAGACGGTAAAGTGGGAAGATGGTAATGAATATCCGCTGATTAATATTGATATCAGCAGTAAATCTCATCCGTTCTATACCGGGCAGCAGCGTTTCGGAAAAGCTCGTGGCCGTATTGAAAAATTCAATAGACGTTATGGAAAAACAGCAGAATAAAATGAAGAGCAGGGTCGTGTTGCCCCTGTTTTTTATTGCTTTTTTGCGTGGCAAATTCTGTGATATACTTGTTACGGTAATGTTTTATAGTGGTTATATTATGATTATGTCAAAGAATTAAAGCTTTTATTTGCAGGAGATACAATGCAGACAAATAAATTAGATGCCATGGAAGCGCGGTTTCGCAGTCTTGAAGATCAATTAAGCGATCCATCGGTGATTTCCAATCAAAATAAATGGCGGACACTTTCTAAGGAACATTCCGATCTTGGGGAAATTGTAACACTATATCGTTCATATAAAAAGGTAGATAAGACTTGTAAGGAAGCAGTGAATATTCTGGAGGATAAATCCCAGTCTGACCTTCATGAGCTTGCTAAAGAAGAACTTAAAGAAGCTGAGAAAATGAAAAACGAATTAGATAAACAAATTCATTTCCTTCTGATTCCCAAAGATCCGAACGACGGTAAAAATGTTATTTTAGAAATTCGTGCAGGAACAGGCGGTGAGGAGGCTGCCTTATTTGCAGCGGATCTCCTAAAGATGTATTTGAAGTTTGCTGAAAATAAAGGTTGGAGAGTGGAATTGGCCGATGCAAATGAAACAGATTTAGGCGGCTTCAGAGAGGTTACCTGTATCATTTATGGTAAAAATGCTTATTCTTTATTGAAGTTTGAAAGTGGAGTGCATCGTGTACAGCGTATCCCGGCGACAGAAAGTCAAGGGAGGGTACACACCTCAGCTGTTACGGTAGCGGTTTTGCCGGAAGTGGAAAATGTAGATATTGATGATATTAACAGAGACGATTTAAGGATAGACGTTTATCGTGCATCTGGTGCAGGCGGACAGCATATTAATAAGACCTCGTCGGCAATACGCATTACACATATTCCATCAGGGATGGTGGTGACCTGCCAGAATGAGCGGAGCCAGCGCCAGAATAAAGAAAAGGCATTGCAGATTCTAAAAGCCCGGTTATATGACCGTGCTGTGCGGGAATCGCAGGATAAGACAGCAGCAGATAGAAAAGGACAGGTGGGTTCTGGGGATCGGTCTGAACGTATACGTACCTATAATTTTCCACAGGGGCGGGTGACGGATCATCGTGTTAATGTCAGCGTTTACCAGCTGGATGATTTTTTAAACGGAAATATGGATGGTATTTTAGATATGCTTATAGAGGCGGATTTAACAAAGCGTATGAAAGAGGGCGAGGGGAGTGGCCGATAATTCTGTCTGGACAATCAAGAAGATCTTGATTTGGACTACCGGATATTTCGAAAAACACGGAATAGATTCAGCAAGGCTTGATGCGGAGCTTTTACTTTCACATGTATTGGGAAAAAGTAGGATTTATTTGTATACGGAGTTTGAACGAATTTTAGCCGCAAAGGAATTGGCACTTTTTAAAAAATATATACAAAAGAGGATTGAAGGATTTTCTGCTGCTGCTATCATTGGCAAAAAAGAATTCATGGGGTTAACGCTTAAAGTAAATGAACAGGTTCTTATTCCGCGTCCGGATACGGAAACATGGCTGGAAAAGGTAATTCAATACTACAGGAATGAAACAGGCCTTAAAGTGGCGGATCTTGGAACGGGAAGTGGGGCAATCCTTGTTGGATTCTTATACTATTGCAGAGATGCGGTTGGTGTAGGTATTGATATTTCTACAGAGGCATTAAAAATAGCGGAAGAGAACGGTCAGAACTTAAAAATAACGGATCGTGTGGAATGGAGACAAGGCGATTATCTAAAGGCTTTTGATGAAGAGGATATCTTTGATGGTATTTTTAGTAATCCTCCATATATTCCGACTAAGGATATAGGTGGACTTCCGGGGGAAGTAAAACATGAACCACGATTGGCTCTTGATGGAGGAACTGACGGTCTTTATTTTTATCACCTTTTAGCGAAAGGCGCTGCGGAACATCTAAAGCCTGGAGGATTTCTTGCTGTTGAATTCGGTATTGGACAGGCTACAGATATTTTAGAGATGTTTCGGAAATCAGCACAGTATGAAGATTTCGAAGTCATCAAAGATTATGGCGGTATAGAGCGTGCTCTGTATTGCAGAAAGAAGTAAAGATGATTACAAAGAAAATAATAGTGGATCAAAGCTATTATAATGATAAGGTAAAAAGGCTTGGTGAAGTCATCCGTGCCGGCGGACTGGTGGCATTTCCCACTGAAACGGTATATGGTCTTGGAGGGAATGCACTGGATAAAGAGGCTGCTAAAAAAATTTATATGGCCAAAGGACGGCCGTCTGACAATCCTCTGATTGTGCATGTGGCAGATATATCTGAGGTCAGTACATATGTAAAACGGATATTGCCGTTAGAAAAAAGGCTGATGGAAGCTTTTTGGCCTGGTCCTCTAACTATCGTATTTCCGAAAAAAGATATTGTTCCTATGGCAACTTCTGGTGGATTGCGGACAATTGCTATTAGATGTCCTGCTCATGAGGCTGCGAGAGCATTGATTCGTGCAGCTGGTGTGCCTATTGCAGGTCCGAGTGCAAATATCTCAACAAAACCAAGCCCTACAACGGCGGATGCTGTTCTCCATGATATGGATGGAAGAATAGAATTTGTGATTGATGGCGGTGATTCCTTAATTGGATTGGAGTCTACCGTAATCGCGGTCGAAAACGGGAAAATAATCATATACAGACCGGGAGGGATTACACGGGATATGTTGGAGGCATTCGCTCCAACAGAACTTGATACTGCAATTACTGCCGAACAGGAGCATCCAAAGGCTCCGGGAATGAAATATAGGCACTATGCCCCTTCCGCACCGTTAACAGTTTATGCCGGAAACATAGAAGCCATTGAGTCTGAAATTTTGTCATTTGCAAATAAAGGCAAAGGGAAATTTGGCTTTTTTGTCAGCCAAGAAACAGCGGAAAAAATTCCTGCTGGAAATATTATTTTTGTCTGGGGAAGACGGGGGAATAAAAAAGAATTGGCACATAATTTATTTCAGGGACTACTATTCTTCAATAACCATCCTGTTGACCACATTATCGGCGAAGGTACAGATGGTGGAGGGATTGGTATGGCAATCATGAATAGATTGACGAAAGCGTCCGGAACTCATATCATAAATATGAATTAAAACACATCTTAAGCAAAAATTTATAGCAGTCCCCATTTACATATTGCGCAAGGTAATAGGTGGATGGTGTTAAGTGTGTAATAGTTATTCATGAAATGGGAGAGATTTTTATGCGAGTAGCGATAGCGAGTGATCATGGCGGATACCGGTTAAAGGAGCGGTTGAAAAAATATTTGAAAAATAAGGATATAGATTGTATAGATTGCGGAACAGATAGTGAAGCTTCTTGCGACTATCCTGATTTTGCACAGAAAGCATGCGGTCTTGTCCAAGCCCAAACAGTCAATTTTGCGATTCTAATTTGTGGGACAGGAATTGGAATGAGCATTGCTGCAAATAAAATGATGGGTATTCGTGCCGCGCTTTGCGGCGATGAATTTTCAGCTCATTATACAAGAGCACATAATAATGCGAATGTACTGACTCTTGGAGCAAGAGTTATAGGAGAGGGTTTGGCAGAAAATATTGTTGATATTTTTTTAAACAGTTCTTTTGAAGGCGGAAGACATGCCAGGCGTATAGATAAAATTACAGAAATTGAAAGGATGAAATCATGTACGAATCTTTAAAGCGAGAAGCAGCCGACGCTTTTGAAGAGTTATGCAAGTCCGGAAACTTAAAGCGAGGAAACTTGATTGTTATTGGCGGCTCATCAAGTGAAATTCGCGGCAGATATATTGGAAAAGATAGCTCTTATGAAGTGGGTACGGCGATTGTTTCAACCTTGATTGAAAAGGCGGATGAAAAGGGTTTGCACCTGGCGTTTCAATGCTGTGAACATTTAAATCGTGCGCTTATTATAGAGAGAAAAATCGCGGATGAATTGGGCTATGAAGAAGTAACAGTAGTGCCCTGGCTTCATGCAGGTGGTTCATTTTCTACAAATGCTTATTATACATTTAAAGATCCGGCAGCGGTTCTTCAAATAAAAGCAGATGCCGGATTAGATATAGGTCTCACTATGATTGGGATGCATCTGAAACGTGTTGCGGTTCCGGTGAGACTTAAAAATAATAAAATTGGTGAAGCATTAGTAGTTGCTGCCCGTACCAGACCGCCACTGATCGGTGGAGAGCGCGCTCATTATAGAAGGGAAGAGAGGTAAAAGTTATGATAAATTATCATTTAAAAGACGAAGATAAAGAGGTCTATGCGATTATACAAGAGGAATTAAATCGACAGAGAAACAAACTGGAAATGATAGCCTCTGAAAATATAGTAAGTTATGCGGTGATGGAAGCACAGGGCAGTGTCCTTACCAATAAGTATGCGGAAGGATATCCCGGGAAACGCTATTATGGCGGTTGTGAGTATGTGGATAAATTAGAACAGCTGGCAATCGATCGTGCAAGAGAGCTTTTTGGTGCCGATCATGTAAATGTACAGCCTCATTCCGGTTCACAGGCTAATTTTGCTGTTTATTATGGATTGCTTAACCCTGGTGATACGGTTTTAGGGATGAATTTGACCGATGGCGGACATTTAACACACGGCAGTCCTGTCAATGTATCTGGAAATTATTTTAATGTACTTCCTTATGGTGTTAGAGAAGATGATGAACTTTTAGATTATGATGCTATGGAAAAATTGGCAAAAGAAGTACATCCCAAAATGATTATTGGAGGAACTTCCGCCTATTCACGTATTATTGATTTTGAAAGAATGGCTGCTGTTGCACATGAAGTTGGCGCATTACTGATGATTGATATGGCACATTTTGCGGGATTGGTTGCAGGGGGAGAATATCCAAGTCCGGTGCCGTGGGCCGATATTGTTACAACGACAACACATAAGACTCTTCGCGGACCGCGAGGAGGTATTATTATGTGTAAGGAAGAATATGCGAAAGCGATTGATAAAGCTGTTTTCCCCGGTATGCAGGGGGGGCCGTTGGAACATGTCATCGCAGCGAAAGCGGTCGCCTTTGGGGAAGATCTCTCACCGGCATTCAAAGAATATGCGAAGCAGGTAAAGAAAAATGAAAAAGTTTTATCTGATGAATTGCAAAATCGTGGAATTCGTGTAATTTCTGGTGGCACTGATACACATGTGCTGTTGGCGGATATGAGAGCGATTGGAATTACCGGCAAGAAAGCGCAAACTGTTCTTGACGAAATTGGCATTACCGCAAATAAAAATACGATTCCTTTTGAAACATTATCTCCTTTTGTAACAAGCGGTATTCGTCTCGGATCTCCTGCCTTGACTACAAGAGGGCTTGTTGAGGAAGATTTTAAAGAAATTGCGGATATTATCAGTACGGTGGTTAAGAATACCGATAAAGATGAAGTCAAAAAATCATGTGCTGAAAGAGTGTCAGTTCTTTGTAAAAAATACCCACTTTATGATGAAATTTAATTGATGGTGCGATATTGAAATAAATTCTTTATGGTATAAGCCTGGTCTAGTTATTAGTTATCGATATAACAACTGGATCAGGTTTCTTTTTCGTCTTATTTACTTAAAAGGGTGGTAGGAAAATAATCTTATTTTGATATCAATAGCTTTTTTTATCAGATGGAGGATGATAGAATAAATATTATCGATATGTATGCTGGTATTTTGCTCACTTTTTGTGGATGAGAAAATAAGATTCTTAATGTGAATAGATATAGGAGGTTCTTATGAATAGAAAATTTCTGATGATTATACTGATTATTTTTCTTATTATAGGTGGGGGCAGTTACTGCCTTTATAATTGGAATAGCCAAGAGAAAAAAGATACTTATACACTGGGGAAAGTAAGTCGTTCTGATATCGGAATGATTGTTGATGCGACAGGTACCATCAAGCCTGTTAACAGTGTAAAATTATCCGCTACTGCTTCAGGCACATTGGAACATGTTTATGTAAAGCAAAATGAGACTGTTACCAAAGGGCAGATTTTAGCAACTATTGAATCGAAATCCTTAACATCTACCATGGAGCAGGCGAAAAATACATTGGAGAATAAAAGGTCATATTACAATCGCTTGAATAGTCTTTATGAGCAAGGTGCTGTTGCATATCAGACCATGGATGATGCGAGATTATCTTATTTGAACGCACAGGCAGCTTATACCAAGGCACAAGCTGATGTTAATGACACAGTGATTACCTCGCCCCTGGATGGAGTAATAATTGGTGAACCGATGCAGGAAGGTGAGACCGTATCTCAGGGATTGTCGAGCCAAATGGTCATTGTTACAGTAGCAGATCTCTCAGCAATGAAAATAGAACTCTTGGTAGATGAAACGGATATCGGAGAAGTTGCCATTGGACAGACAGTATCCTTCACGGTGGATGCTTACCCAGGAAGGATCTTTCATGGAACAGTCAGTGATATTTCCAAAAAAGAATATTCTTCCTCTTCCAGTTCTTCAGTTGTATATTACACCGTCTATGTATCAATTAATGCGGATGAATTATCTGGTCTCTATCCGTCAATGACAGCTCGTGCAGAAATTATGGGAAGAGAAAGTAAAGATGCATTGGTTATTCCGGTGACTGCACTTCGGAGTGATGCGACAGGTTCCTATGTATACGTAAAAGATGGAAATGATGTGACTAAAGTATATGTTAAAACCGGAATTACGACAGATAAAGAGGTAGAGATTATTTCCGGGTTGAATGAAAATGACCAAATTGTTGTCAGTGGGACTGTGAGCCAGGAAACCTCATCTACTCGAGTGGCTAAATCACAACATAGGGGACCGGGGTTCTAATTATGAAAGAGAAAGAAACAGCGGCGGAAGAGACCGTTATAAAATTAGAACATATATGTAAAAGCTATTACATCGGAACACAGGAGGTTCCGGTATTAACTGATATTCAGCTGACCATCAATAAAGGATCGTTTATATCTATTATGGGACCATCAGGAGCCGGAAAATCCACACTGATGAATATTCTTGGATGTCTAGATAGACCTACAAAAGGTTCTTATCAGTTAGACGGGGAAGAGGTTGCTACTTTAGATGACGCGAGACTTGCTTTTACACGAAATCAAAAGATAGGATTTGTATTTCAAAGTTTCAATCTATTACCTCGGTTATCTGCGTTGGATAACGTGATCCTTCCCATGATTTACGGAAATGTATATAAAAATGAAAGAAAACAGCGGGCGCAGAGAATGCTAGAGGCTGTTGGTTTAGGAGATCGTATACACCATATGCCTGCTGAAATGTCAGGAGGACAGCGCCAGCGTGTTGCGATTGCCCGTTCACTTATTAATGATCCTTCTATAATCATGGCAGATGAACCAACCGGCAATTTAGACAGCAAGTCAACAGAAGAAGTCATGGAAATTTTTTCAAATTTATATCAATCCGGGAAAACGGTTATTTTAGTGACTCATGAGTTAGGCGTGGCTAATTATGCTGAAAGACATGTAATTCTTTCTGATGGACATATCAGTAAAGATATAAGAGGAAAATTAGAATGACAAATATTTATTTTGAAAGCATACTGATGGCTTTTGACTCAATTTTCAGTAATAAAATGCGATCACTTTTGACGATGTTGGGAATTATTATTGGTGTAGCAGCTGTAATAGCCTTGATGTCATTGGGATACGGCGTTCGTGCGGATATTGAAAATAATATCGCAAGTCTTGGTTCCAATCAGATTACTATTATTCCGGGAACGTCAAGAAAGCCCGGGGTCAGACCTGCAGCCGGTTCTATGCAAAGTTTGACTTATAAAGACTATCTGGCAGTCAAGAATTTACCTAATGTATCTAACGCGGCACCATTAGTAAGTAACAGCTATGTAGTAGTCAGTGGTAATAAGAATTGGACAACAAATGTTTATGGTGTAACATCGGATTATTTATCTATTTCTGATTTGAAAATAGCGGAGGGACGCTATTGGAATGAACAGGAGTATACTGGCCGCGAACGAGTCTGTGTAATTGGTAAAACGGTAGCAACAGGCCTTTTTGGATCAGAGTCACCGGTCGGGCAAAAAATTAGAATTAAAGGGAATCCGTTTACAGTTATTGGCGTGTTGGAAAGTAAAGGTTACTCATTCATAGATCAGGATGATCGGATACTCAGTCCATTTACCACTGTTCAGGAACGTATGATGGGGATTACTTATGTAAGCAGAATTGTACTTACTGCTGATGACAGTAATGTTTTACCACAGATTGAGGCGGATGTAACTAATTTGCTTCGGACCCGCCATCGTATTGTTATTGGTAAAGAAGATGACTTTAACATTCAGAACTCTCAAGATTTACTTGAAACTATGGAATCAACTACACAGACTTTAACTGTTTTTCTTGGAAGTATAGCTGCAATTTCCCTTTTGGTCGGTGGTATCGGAATTATGAATATTATGCTGGTATCTGTGACTGAACGTACCAGGGAAATTGGTATACGAAAGGCGATTGGTGCGACTTACCATATGATTATTGTCCAGTTCTTGATTGAATCCATTACGGTAAGCATTGCCGGTGGTTTAATTGGAATTATTGTAGGTGTGTCGATAGCGCTATTGATTCCACACATAGTCGGTATGTCTTCTGTTATCTCTCCTCTGCCGATTATAGGATCTTTCCTGTTTTCGGTTATTATTGGTTTAGTTTTTGGATTGTATCCTGCGCAGAAGGCAGCAAAACTAAATCCAATTGACGCACTACACTATGAGTAAAGGGGCATTGCCCTATGTACAGGCATCAGACCTTTTACTGAGTTATAATTTTGTAAGAATATTACTCTGTTAAATATTGAAATGGAAAAACGTTATTTATCTGCTATAATAATAAACGATGTTTCAGCGAATCTTGTATATTGGGGAGGAATAGATGGATTTTTCAGTAGATGTAAAACAACAGGAATTAATAGACCTGGCGAAAACAATTGCCGAAAAAGAAGTTGCGCCGCGTGCTCTTCGGATTGACAAAAGCGGAGTCATGGATGAAGAGTTGCTGAAGGTTCTGAAGGAATCCGGAATGACACAATTGTCTGTGCCGAAAGAATATGGCGGAGCAGGGATAGATTTGCTGACGGGTGCTTTAATCAGTGAACAATTATCAAAAGGATGTGCCGGTGTTGCTACAATTTGTGCAGCAAATTCTCTGGCGTCATTCCCTATTCTTTTTGCGGGGAGTGATATGCAGAAGAGGGATTTATTTGACTGTCTAAACCGGGGAGGAATGGCATGTTTTGCGTTAACAGAGCCCGGAGCAGGCTCTGATGCAGGAGCGGTTTCCTGTCGTGCTGAAAAAGTTGAAGGCGGCTATATTTTAAATGGGACAAAATGTTTTATCACAAATGCTCCTATTGCTGACAAGATTACTCTTTTTGCCAATACAAGAGAAGGAGGCGGAATCAGAGGTCTTACTGTATTTCTTGTAGATGCTGATACAAAAGGAATTTCCATTGGCAAAGAAGAGGATAAGATGGGGATCCGTGCTTCAGCGACGGCTGAAATTATTTTTGAGGACTGCTTTGTACCGGATTCTGCGCGAGTAGGAAAAGAAGGGCGCGGATTTATGATTGCTATGCAGACGCTGCAGATGTCACGTCCTGTTGTTGCGGCTATTTCAGTTGGGATTGCCCAGGCTGCGATTGAGGCTGCTGTGGCATATTCTCACCACAGAAAACAGTTTGGCGTAAAAATTGCAACTTTTGAAATGGTGCAGCAGATGATTGCCGATATGGTTATGAAAACTGAGGCGGCCAGAATCCTTACTTATAAAGCATGTGTTGCACAAATGAATAAAGATAAAAAAGCCGGATTATATTCCGCCATGTCAAAGTGTTTTGCATCGGATACAGCAATGGAAGTAACAACGACTGCCGTACAAGTTATGGGAGGTAATGGTTATTCCAGAGAGAACCCGGTGGAAAAATATATGCGTGATGCAAAAATTATGCAGATTTATGAAGGTACGAATCAGGTACAAAGGTTAGTTATTGCTAATGAGACAACATTTTAATCATACTTAATTATTAGTGGATCAAGGTATTATTGCAGCATCTTGACATTTATATTCATGATGCTACAATAATTTTATATTATCATTTGTAATGATGAAGAGAGGTTTTCTTTTAATCCATTCAGGGAGTCGGTGATAGTGGGACACCGGTGGGATAGGGATTTCCATTTCACTTCGGAGCATTCTGCTGAATAGAGTAGGCTGAACGTAAAGCTGCGTTAAAGTTTTCAAGTGAGAAATCAGGGTGGTACCGCGAAATGAACTTCGCCCCTTTAGGGGTGAGTTTTTTATTTTGTATTTTTTTGGTTTTTTCGAATGTTAAAAAAGAGATCATCTGTAACGTGAAGGGGGAATGAAAGATGGCTGAACTGGAGAAACTACGGGTAAAGGCACTGGGGCTTCTCAATAATTGCCGAGATAATATTGCGTCAAAAGAAGCATCTGCAGCAATAAGAAGTCAAATGGTAGGAATTCTTGGTGATTTAAAGAAATACCAAGGGGAAGAAAAATTTTCGTTGAACGAGATTACGGAACGAATCCAAACGTATATTATCGAATTTATGAAAGACGAATTAAAGAGATTAAAATCTGATGCAGAGGCACAGATTCGTATATGCATTGATGAAAAAGAGCTTCAGGATACTAAAGTGGCATTTCTTGGAAAAAGAGGGAAATTAACGTCTATTCTCCGTGGGATGAAAGATTTATCCGAATCGGAACGCCCTGTTATGGGAGCTCTTGCCAATACAATCAGGGAAACGGTTGAGAAGCAATTCACCGAAAAACTGGAAGAATTGAAAGCAAAAAAACTTGAAGAAAAAATCAGAAGTGAAATAGTTGATATAACACTTCCTGCACGTCACCAAAGGTCAGGACATATTCATCCACTTGATAAGGCTTTACGTGAAATTATGAAATCATTTATTCGAATGGGGTATTCTGTAGAAGAGGGCCCTGAGATTGAAGAAGATTTTTATAATTTCGAGTGCTTGAATTTACCTAAAGACCACCCTGCCCGCGATATGCAGGATTCATTTTATATTACTTCTGAAATTTTACTTCGTACTCACACATCTCCTGTGCAGGTTCGGACACTTCGAAATCATATACCTAATTCACCAATCAGAATGATTGCACCGGGAAAGGTTTTTCGGTGGGATAATGATGCAACCCATTCTCCAGTATTTCATCAGGTAGAAGGATTGGTTGTTGATAAGGGCATTAAATTTTCTGATTTAAAAGGGACTTTGGAAATATTTCTGAAGGATTTGTTTGGGGCTGATACAAAAATTCGTTTTCGTGCGAGTTATTTTCCTTTTACAGAGCCTTCAGCAGAAGTTGATATTTCCTTTGCTTCCAGAACACATTCTGAAAGTAATGATCCCGATTGGCTTGAAATACTTGGCTGCGGTATGGTGCACAACATGGTTCTGAAATTAAATGGATATGATCCAAACATTGTAAGTGGGTTTGCTTTTGGTATGGGGATTGAGCGCATTGCTATGTTGCTTTATGGAATTGATGATCTCAGAAATTTCTATGAAAATGATATCAGATTCCTGGAACAGTTCTGATCGGGAGAAGAGAAAATGAATGTTTCTTTAAAATGGTTGGGAACGCTTGTTGATATAAAAGGTCTTGATCCGGAAGAAATGGCAGAGACTCTGACGATAGATGGAATACCAGTTGAACGTGTCATTTATCCTGGGAAAGGGATTAGTGGGGTTGTTACCGGAAAGATCTTATCGGTCGAAAAGCATCCTAACGCAGATAAGCTGGTTATTTGCCATGTGGATGTTGGCAGACCAGATTCCATTCAAATTGTAACGGGGGCAAATAATGTAAAGGAAGGATTGATTGTTCCCGTAGCATTAGATGGAGCGCATGTGCCTGCAAAACATGATGCTGGAACCCCTGGCGGACTAAAGTATGGTGATATAAAAATCAAAGCGGGTGAACTTCGTGGCGTGAAATCGGCAGGAATGATGTGTTCCTGTAGTGAACTTGGCTTGGACGAGAATTTATTCCCCGGTGTCAATAAGGAAGGAATTATGATTCTTCCTGCAGATACGCAAGTGGGGGGCGACTTTCATACTTTGTATGATTTGGATGATGTGATTTTTGAAATGGAATTAACTGCTAATCGTGCAGATTGTTTCAGTATGATTGGAATGGCGCTTGAAGTAGGTGCTGTTTTCAAAAGAAAAGTAACGCTTCCTTCTATAAATGTGGCTGAAAGTGGAATGCCTATCCAGGGGCGTGCTGCTGTACATATTTCTGATGCTAGATATTGTAAACGTTTTTGCGGACGTTTGATGGAAAATATAAAAATGGGTCGTTCTCCGATGTGGATGGAGAACCGTTTGCGAAGTAATGGAATTCGACCAATCAATAATATTGTGGATGCAGCGAATTATGTTATGCTTGAAATTGGACAACCGCTCCATACTTATGATTATGATAAAGTAGAAGGAAATGAATTGACCTGTCGGTTTGCAGGTGATAAAGAAAACTTAAAAACTCTGGATGGCGTTGAACGTATTTTGCATCATACGGATCTTGTTATAGCAGACAAAGCAGAAAATCCTGTTTGTATTGCCGGCGTAATGGGGGGACTTAACTCGGAAATTACTGATAAAACAAAGAGTGTACTTCTGGAAGCGGCAGTGTTTGATAGTGCTTCGGTGCGAAGAACGTCACGGCGGCTAGGTCTGCGTTCCGAGGCTTCCGGTCGATATGAAAAAGGAATCAATCCCGCAAGAACAGAAATGGCAATTAATCGGATTTGCCAGTTGCTGATAGAGCAAGGTGCATGTACCGTTGCTCCGGGGCTGTTGGACGAATACCCCATCAAATCAGAACCGCAAATTATCAATACCACAATAGATGAAATTAATGACTATATCGGGATCAAATTAAGTAAAAATGAAATGATTGACATCCTTGAGAGTCTCCACTTTTCAGTGGCGGAAAATAATGGGAAAATACGCGTAACAGTTCCTGATTTCCGTATGGATTTGTATGGAATGCCGGATCTGGCGGAAGAGGTAGCACGTGTATATGGATATTCTAATATACCGATTACCACACCATGGAGCGCGGTCACCAAGGGGATTATGAGTCCATCGCAAGAAGTTCTTTTCAAGGTTACTGATATTCTTGTGGAGAATGGATTATCTCAAGTTGTTAATTACAGCTTCATGGATAAGAATGATTTGAAAAAATTGAATTTCCCTGAAGATAGCAGCGTGTATAATGCTATTTCAATCATGAATCCAATCTCGGATGAATATCCAGATATGAGAACATCATTGCTGCCCGGGCTAATGCATACTCTGCAATACAATCTTTCAAAGAAAAATGATCAGGTAGCTATTTTTGAATATGGACATATTTATGAACCTAAAAGATTTCCATTAGATGAACTTCCCAAAGAATATAGTCTTATTTCAGGACTTATGTGTGGAGGGCCTGCAGAAAATGGATATCCTAATGATCAGAGAGAATATGATTTCTTTGACATTAAGGCAGTTATGGAGAATGTTCTCTCAGCATTATCTATTCGTGATTATAAGATCAGACGTACGAATTATCCTGTTTTCCATCCCGGAGTATCAGCAGAATTTGTAAAAAATGATGTGATTCTTGCACGATTTGGTGAATTACATCCGGCAGTGCTTGATAAATGGAATATAAAAAGAATAGTTTACGGATTCACGATTTCCCTGCCGGATATTATGATTTTTGCAGGAGCTGCGACTAACTATAAAAAAATTCCAAAATTTCCTTCTGCGGAAAGAGATCTTGCGGTCCTTGTACCGGAACAGTTATCAAATGAAAATATCGAGAATATTATCCGGCAGGCTGGGAATAAACATCTGGAAAAATTATATCTTTTTGATCTTTATCAGGGAAAACAGGTACCGGCCGGATTTAAATCTATGGCGTACCGATTGAGTTTCAGAGCGTCAGATCGAACTTTAACTGATGCGGAAGTAGATAATTGGATTGAAACAATCGTAATAAGCTTAGGGAAAGTAAACGTGGTTCTTAGAACATAAGACATGAAAAAAGAAAGCGGTTATTGGCTGTTTTCTTTTTTCATATCTTATTATGTATTTCCAGTTTCTGCAAAAAAAGATGGTATTTGTTATAATGAGGTAAATTTTTGATTGAGGGAAAATAATTATGAGTGATTATGTAGGAAAACATCTTCTTGTAGATTGCTATGGGTGTAAGAAGGAAATACTCTTATCCTCAGCGGAGATCTTAAATACAATGTCTGATAGTGCGGTATATCTAGGGCTTAATGTGGAAGATACTTATTTCCATGATGGTGAAGAAGAAATCACGGTATCTGCCTATGGTCCACGATCACATATTTGTATTCATGCCTATCCGGATATGGGATATGTAGCAATAGATATCTATAGTTTTGATCCGGAACTTATTCCGGCAAAAACCATGAAAGCCATCCGTGCATTACTGAAACCGGAACGTATTCGTGCTACTTCTGTGAAACGAGGGGATATGAGTGCTATTACGGATATGAAACCGATAACAGAATCTAAGACAACTGCATTACGTAAGTTTAGAAATACAGGAAATCGAATCAATAAGGCCGGAAAGAAGGTGGCACATTATATTGTTCAGAAACGCGAAAAAAGAGATGGATTAGGTCCGGAATGAGGAGAAGAGTATTACGCTCAATAAACGGTAGGTTTTCGTTTGACACCAGTTCCGTTTCTTAGTATAATAATTAAGTCATTGTACAGGGTGCTGTGACGCAACCGCTCGTAACCGGCCCGGTAAATGCTTTGTTATGAAGCTACCGTATACGGCGAGTATAGTATGAAGGAGGTGCACACGTGTACGCAATCATAAAAACAGGTGGAAAGCAGTACTGCGTTGAGGAAGGCAAAATTATTACTGTTGAGAAATTGGATGTAGCTGCAGGTGATGAAGTAACTTTTGAAGAAGTTCTTCTTATATCCGGTGATGCGGTTAAGATTGGACAACCAACTGTTGCAGGGGCTAAAGTTACTGCTAAGGTTCTTGCACAGGGCAAAGAAAAGAAAATCCGTATTTTTAAGTACAAAGCAAAATCCAATTATCGTCGTCGCCAGGGACATCGCCAGCCATTTACGAAAGTACAGATTGAAAAAATTGAAGGCTGATGATTACCGTTACTATGTATCTGAGTGCCGGAGAATTCTGTAAGGGATTTACAATTAAAGGTCATGCCGACAGCTATGTCGGAGATAGCCAGTATGATCTTGTCTGTGCGGCTGTATCCGCAGTCACACTGACATGTGCATTGGGACTTCGTGATATCCTTGGAAAACAGGGCACTTATGATTCTGAGAATGGATTTATGAATGTAAACATTGCAGATAAGGCTGATGAGCAATCAGAACTTCTTGTAAAGACAATGTTGCAGGGACTCAAAATGATTCAGGGAAAATATCCTGATACTATTAAATTGATAAATGTAAAGGGGTGAATTACATGTTACTGTTTGACCTTCAGTTATTCGCTCATAAAAAAGGCGTTTCCAGTACAAAAAACGGTCGTGATTCTAATGCACAGCGTTTGGGAACCAAAATGCATGACGGTATGATTGCAAGACCTGGCAATATTATAGTTCGTCAGAGAGGTACCCACATCCATCCAGGTTTGAATGTAAGGTTGGGAAAAGATGATACACTTTTTGCCGTTGCAGAAGGGAAAATTCATTTTGAACGCCTTGGCCGTGATAGAAGACAAGTTAGTGTATATCCAGTAGAAAAATAGTTACAAAAAGCATCGGTAAAATATCCGATGTTTTTTCTATATTGAAATGAGAGTTTCAAATTTTGTGTAAATACTAGGATTAAGGTTTTATCAATGGTTGCGTCAATAATTTTTCGTGAATTCAGAAATCCCTTCAGTAATATCAAATCAACCGATACTTTTCCGTTCTTGAATCCACTCCTTTTTCGCTTCAAACAGGTGCTGCAAGTTAAGGTAATGTTTGTCTTTCCATTCTGATCCGGCAACATGATAAAGTCTGGCCTAAACGAATATTAGGAAACTTCACTTATATGGAAAAGGTACAGATTAGTCGTCTCATGATTGACCTGTTTAATGGATCGTTGGTTTAAGATAAAAGCCTGATAACAGATTAAAATGATTGTATCTGTTATCAGGCTTTTGCATGATTAATTAATGGGTGATAATTTGTGAAGCATTTTTTTCCGAATCATTGGATATAGTATCTTTCTTTAGGAGTCCGTTTTTCCCTTTTACTGCAGATTCTTTTTTAGACTTTTCTTCAGCAGCTTTCTTTTTTTGTTCCTCTTCAAATCTTCTGTATTTTTCTGCAGCAGTCAGATAAAGCGGATATTTAGGAGTGTTGGAGACAAGTGCATCGATTTCAAAAAAACGGTTCCAAGGGAAATCAGCAGAGATAGTTCGGGGATTTAAGTTTAACTTTTTCTTAGCAAAATCTTGCAGAGATGCAATCATTTCTTCTTTTACTTCCGGCGTAATTTTCCCCTTGGTATGTTTACTTTCCGCAAAGCGGATAATATCTTTTCGTACGTTGGCTTGATAGGCCCAGTTATCAATATATTGTTCTGTAAGCATGTTTTTATGATCCTGTGGTGTCATATATGGGGCGAGAATAGCCTGTGCGATTGCATATCCGATAGTATTGCTTGCTGTATTCCAACCGTTATAGGAAGATACTTTATACAGTAGATTATTTTTTACTATGAGATTCATAAGAGTGTTGTCAGATCCATTAGCGAAATATACATCCACAATAGAAAGGCTGATACCTCGATCGATAGTGGATTTTATTTGTGTTATAAAGTCCGTAGTGCTTTGTTTCATCATTCCAAAGTTGCTGAATTGCCCGGATTCTCCTGTGGAAAGAAGCGGGGTATTAACCGCAAGCATGATGTCCGGTGACTGCTTTTGTGAGATGCTGCCGCCAACAGCATGAATATGCTCAGCAATGGTTTTTCCTATCGGTTGATTTTCATAAGACGGGATAGTATCTTCACCGCGTCCCAAGGGATAGAGAATACCAAAAGTTGGATGGAGTTTATTGCTTTCCACATGGTAGCGTGCGATAAGGAGCAGAGCGAGTTGATCGGCGCCTGGAAACGAGCCAAAAATATTATTTTTTAGCGTAGTGGTATCTTTCTCCTGATAACGTGCTTCCATGTTTGTCTGAGAATTTTTGCTGTTATCGTCATGACCTTCACAAAAATAAGCAAATACACCATTTTTTGCATCTTTTAAGAGCTGCTTATTAATTAAATTATTTTTTGTGCGTCTGCGGAACCAATCTTGAAGATATTCGGTAGGAACTGTCAATTTTAAGGAAAGTAATTCTGCCGTTTCTTCTGCAGTAATGGAATTGGTATCTTGTTTATCCTGTAAAGCCGCTATACGATAAATGTCTGTACCGTAATCACTGTAATAATAAGGCTCTACTCCGCCACTGGATGCATAAGGGGTTCGCATAATAGTGCCAAATGCATAAAGCGGAATATTTGGATGGGAAATATGTAAATTGCGTATTTTATTTTCTCTGTATTGAAGTGTTTTTAAATCTTCATTATGTTTGCGCGAATCAACCAATCCACCATAAATTAAGGTGTCAGTAGATAAAATGGCAACATCAGCCTGGTCAATATTCTGATCAATCCATGTCCAGATTCTTTCAGGGAGACCTTGATAACTTTTACTTGAAAGGAAAGCCTTCGGGGGAGTGAGAACTGTATATCCTGCTTTTTCTGCTGTAGAAACAGTATAGGCAAAACTGACCGGCCTATCATCTTGCGGTACAAACAGAATTGTTTTGGCAAATGCAATATTTCCACAAAATGACAGGGAAAGTACGGTAACAGCAGTAATTAGTTTATGATGAAACACGCTGAATCCTCCTATTTTAATGACGATTAATTTATTATAACATTAGTACTATGTATATGTATATGTAAAAAATATAAAATAAAAAAGAGCTACTCTCATAGAAAGAAACTCTTTGTGGCGGAGCGGGTGGGATTCGAACCCACGGTACATTGCTGTACAACTGATTTCGAGTCAGCCTCGTTATGACCACTTCGATACCGCTCCATAATACAATTATCACATGGATAAATGACGTTTATCATCGAAAAATTCATCCATTAATTGTTGACATTCACTTTGGCAAACTCCGCGGATTACTGAAACCGCATGGTTAAAGGGATTTTGCACAATACGAAATTTGGAATCAATTCCTCCATACCGCGGATTGGGTGCACCATAGATAATCGAGGAAAGATGAGCATTTACCGCTGCTCCGGCACACATTGGACATGGCTCTATGGTAACATAAAGGCTACATCCAGTCAAACGCCAGTTTCCTAATATTGCAGAAGCTTTTTTTATGGCAAGTATCTCTGCATGGGCAGTGGGATCGCTCCTGTTTTCACATTGATTGTGTGCAGCAGCAATTACAGAGTCATGCAAAACTATTATGGCACCGATAGGGATTTCTCTGGAAGTGAGAGCCTTTTTTGCTTCCTGCATCGCTAAGGACATATAATCATAATGGTTCATCTGAGACCTCTTTGGAGAATATATTTGGGATATATTTAGTATACTATATGTGAGTTAAAGATTTACGGTAGAAAAAAATGTATGTACAGTATAAAATAAAAGAGAGTTAAAAGTTTAAATTCTTAGTTATGGAGGATTTTGAAATGGCAGAAGAAAAAAGAGTAAATCTAAAGGCGGCAAAATTCCAGAAATATTTGGATGATAATAAGCTTACTTTTTTCCGTCGAGATGCATCTAATGATGAAGCAGATACAATTGTGTTCCAATCTAATATTCAGGTAGAGGGACAGACACTGCCGGTTATAATTATTACTGACAGTACGATTTATACGATTATTCGTGTGCAGGTTGGTGCAGGACTTGTTAAAGAAGACAATCATGTTAAGTTTGGCGAATATTTGAATGGATTGAACAGAAGTTATAAAGTATTTAAGTATGTGGTTGCGGAGAATGGTGCTGTATTTTTAGATGCCTGTCTGCCAAGTACAAATGAAAGTTTTGATCCGGAAGTTGTACGTGTAGTTTTGGATGTTATTGTGGATCATCTGAATCAGGAGTATAAGAATATCATGAAAGAGGTCTGGAATTGATATATTCATCCATAGAATAAACAAATCAATGTCTCCTTGAATTTATACAATATTCAGGGAGATATTTTATTTACAGTGAAACGTAAAACATTAACGGCAGTTCTTGATTTTTAGAACTATTCTATGGGAATCTCTTTTTTGATAATGATAATATAATATAGAAAATGAGAATAAAAAATGATAGAATAATGAAAATAAATGAATTTGGGGATATATTATGACACCAGAGAAAATAAAACCTCGTTGGGTATTTCGTGGGGCATCATCAGAAGAGAAGGTTGCTGTCCCTGACTTTTTCAATTTAAATAATATACCTGAGGGTACTGCGCGTATTATGATGCGTCGCGGTATTTCCACGGAAGAGAAATTAACGCATTTCTTATATGATACATTAGACAATCTGTCTGATCCTTTTCTTATGAAAGGCATGCAGCAAGCAGTTAGACGCATTATTCAAGCAATTGATTTAAAAGAAAAAATAGTTATTTATGGGGACTATGATGTTGACGGTATTACGTCTACATCTATTTGCGTAAGATGCCTGCGAAAATTGGGGGCAGATGTAAATTTTTATATTCCGTTGCGCGAGGAAGAAGGCTACGGTTTAAACCGTGACGCTATAAACAAATTGTCCAAAGAAGGAGTTTCTCTTTTAATTACTGTAGACTGCGGTATCAGTTCTGCAGATTTAGTGGCAGAAGCGCCACAGTCTTTGGATATTATCATCACGGATCATCATCAGCCGCCAAAGGTATTGCCTGATTGTGTAGCTGTATTGAATCCACATCAAGAGGACTGTCCTTATCCATATAAGGAGTTAGCTGGATGCGGAGTAGCATTCACTCTTTGCCGCGGTATTTATAAAGAATTATATAATGAAGATTATAAGGAAAATATAGAATTGGTAGCGTTGGGGACTATTGCGGATGTGGTATCTTTAACAGGGGAAAATCGGATACTTGTCAAAGAAGGTATGGCACGTTTTCTTTTGACTCCTATAAAGGGTTTATCGGCACTTCTCCGTATTACCGGTCTTGTGAATGAAGATACGAAAGAAATTCTTCATGCGGATTACATTTCTTTTGGGCTTGCACCACGATTGAATGCAGCCGGTCGTATTACTCATGCGAAATATGGTGTGGAATTGATGACTACTGAGTCTGGGGAGGAGGCTGAAGCACTTGCACAGATATTATGCGACACCAATATCGAGCGGCAGCATATTGAACGTGAGATTTATGAAGAGGCGTTGCAGCGGATTGCTAAACTGCAAATTCAAGATGATCTGATACTTGTTATTGACGGAAAAGACTGGCATCCCGGTGTTATAGGAATTGTAGCATCGCGTATACTTGAGTTATATCATCGTCCAGTATTGGTTATAACAGTCAGGAATGGAGTTGGAAAGGGGTCTTGCAGAAGCATTTCCGCTTTTAATATACATGAGGCTTTGGAAAAAATGGCAGGATTTCTTATCCAGTATGGTGGGCATAAAATGGCAGCAGGTTTCAGCATTCCTGCAGAGAAAATTTCCGAGTTTAGGAAGCGGATTAATGATTACGCAAAAGGGATTATAACTGTGGATGACAGGATACCTGTACTGGAATTAGAAGAATCTTTACCTTTGGATGAAGTAAATATAGAATTTATTCGCTCATTAGATTTGTTAGAACCTTATGGCAGCGATAATCCTAAGCCTCTGTTTGCCAGTTTCAGGGTTTTTGTGGAAACTGCCCGACGAATAGGAAATGATCGTAAACATTTTAAGTGCAGATTATCACAAAATCGTGAACCAGTAGAAGCTATTTTTTGGGGGATAGGAGATAAAGACCCCTGTTGCCCGGGAGATATTGTAGATATTGTATATGAACCGGAAATTCATGATTGGTACGGTGAACATGTCCAGTTGATCTGTAAAGATATCAGACCGGTAAAAGACTATTTTTTAACCAGAGATTTTCTGATCGATGTGTTTGTTCGTCTAAGAGAATTGATTCCTAATAGTAAATCTGTGGCTGTATTTGAGATACAAAACAGATTAAAACGGTCTTTTGAGGGGAAATATAGCAGGCAGTGTTTATGTACCGCCTTGTCAGTGTTTGAAGAGTTGAATATACTATATCGTTTCAATAGGAATGGCGTTGACTATTACCAGAGAAAGGTTATAAATAAAAAACTTGATTTATTATCATCGTCTATTTATAGAAAATATAGAAAATAAGGAGTTGGGATTACGTGAGTGATAGAAGAGGGACTCTTAAGCAGGCTATTACGAATATAGTTGACCATCAAGATATTTTGTCGCGCAATTTGAATGAAGAGTCACTTCGTACTGACGCATCAGCGTCAACCTTAGCTGAGTTTTTAATTCATCAGGATGAATATATAAAGATTGAATCAGGTAAAAAAGATTTTTCGATTGAAACAAGCCATGAATATAACAAACTGATGGAGAAATTAAAGACATATATTCATGAAACTCAAAGCATGGAAACCATCCGGCATGCGTTTGAAATCGCGCAAAAGGCACATGAGGGACAGATTCGCGCTACTGGAGAACCATATATTATTCATCCGTTAGCAGTGGCATATATTCTGGCAGAGTTGGAAATTGATGCACAAGGGATTATTGCAGCTCTTCTTCATGATGTAGTAGAAGATACTGCGTATACGCTGGAAGACATCCGCCGTATTTTTGGGGATGAAGTTGCTTTTATAGTAGATGGGATTACGAAATTATCACAGTTCCATTATAAAGACAAAGAAGATCAGCAGACGGAAAATTTTCGAAAAATGTTTTTGGCTATGGCGCAGGATATTCGTGTAGTAGTTATAAAATTAGCAGATCGTCTTCATAATATGCGTACACTTGGCATTTTTAGACGTGAAAAACAGATACGCATCGCAAAAGAAACCATGGAGATATATGCCCCTTTAGCCCATCGTCTGGGTATTTATAATATCAAATGGGAGCTGGAAGATTTATGCTTTCATTATCTTCATACTGAGGAGTATTATGATCTTGTCCGACAAATGCGGCAGAAACGCAAAGCTCGTGAAGAAATCGTAAATGACACTATGGAAGTGCTTCATCAAAGTATAAATGATGCGGGAATTAAAGCAACTATTACCGGTCGTCCCAAACATTTTTATAGTATTTATAAAAAAATGAAACGAGATAATAAAGATTTATCTCAAATTTATGATTTATATGCAGTGCGTGTAATCGTAAATACAATTCCTCAGTGTTATGCGGTTCTTGGAATTGCGCACTCCCTCTGGAAACCATTGCCTAATCGGTTTAAGGATTATATCGCTGTACCTAAGCCCAATATGTACCAATCTCTTCATACAACTGTAATCGGTACAAAAGGACAGCCTGTCGAAATACAAATCCGTACTTGGGAAATGCATCATATTTCAGAATATGGTGTAGCCGCCCATTGGAGATATAAAGAAGGGAATAAAGCAGGGACAAAAGATTTTGACCAAAAAATCAGTTGGCTTCGTCGGCTTTTGGAATGGCAAGATACTTCCAATTCAAAAGAGTTTTTAAACGCTTTAAAGTTAGATGTATTTTCTGATGAGGTTTTTGTTTTTACTCCCAAGGGTGATGTTATTAATTTGCCTAAAGGATCTATTCCTATTGATTTTGCCTATCGTATTCATACAGAAGTCGGGAATCACTGTGTAGGGGCAAAAGTTAATAATAAAATTGTTCCGCTTGATACCAAATTAAAAAATGGGGATATCGTTTCAGTGATTACAGCAAAAACCGGAAAACCAAGTTATGATTGGATTAATATGGTAGGCTCGACCGAGTGTAAAGCCAAAATCCGAAGCTGGTTCAAGAAAGAATACAGACCTGAAAATATAACACATGGGCAGGAACTTCTTATAGCGGAAACAGAACGGCAAGGATATAGATGGAAAGAAATTACGTCTAAGAATCACCTGGATGATGTGCGGAAATATTTTAACAATATTTCAAAGGATGATCTTTTTGCTGCTGCGGGATATGGTGGCCTTTCAGTAAAGACTATCGTACTTAAATTGATTGATCTTTATAAAAAAGATCTTAATGAACAGAAAATCACCGGGTTAAAGACTTCAAAAGATTTTGAAAACTTAAGAATGCGGAGCCTAAAAAAAAGGGTAAGCAATGGAATTCTTGTAAAGGGAGAAGATGGATTGGTAGTTCATTTATCCAAGTGTTGTAATCCTGTTCCCGGTGATGAAATCATTGGTTATGTTACACGCGGCAGAGGAGTATCTGTTCATCGTACAGATTGCCCTAATGCAATTAATCTTTCGGACAAAGACAGAACCATTGAAGTAGAATGGGAACAGGAAACCAGCGGTATGTTTTTAGTTACGATTGAAGTTATTGCCTATGATCGGACCGGTTTAATGGCCGATATTTTGGCGGTATTAATGGAACTGAAGCTTTCTGTTTCTACAGCTAATGTAAAAGTTGAGAATACCGGGATAGCTGGAATGAATTTGGGAATACAGATTAAAGATTTGCAACAATTGGAATTTATCATGACAAAAATACGTCGTATAAAAGGTGTTCATTCAGTTCATCGTATGCGTTCTTCTCGTGGAGGATAATATGAGATCTGTTATTCAAAGATGTAATTGGTGCAGAGTACTTTCTGAAGGGAAGGTGTGTGGAGAAATAGGTAAGGGGCTGGTTGCCTTGCTGGGTATTAAGCGTGGAGATACGGAAGAAGATGCATTATATATATCTGATAAGATACTACATTTAAGAATTTTTGAGGATGAAAATAATAAGATGAACCTGTCGCTTTTGGATACGAAAGGAGCGCTTATGATTGTGTCACAGTTTACCTTATATGGAGATTCCAGACATGGTCGTCGGCCAAGTTTTACTGAGGCGGAACTTCCAAAACAGGCGAGTAGGCTTTATGAACATGTGGTGCGGAGCTGCAGGATAGAAGGAATAAAAGTAGAAACCGGAAATTTTCAGACATATATGCAGGTAGCACTTGAAAATGACGGTCCGGTTACTTTGCTTCTTGATTCGGAAAAACTTTTTTGACACTTATCACAACTTCAATTTGGGAGGGAATTTGCATGAAAATAACCTATCTTGTCCTCGGTCCCTTTATGACCAATACATATATCATATATGATGAAAATACAATGGATGCTGTCATAATTGACCCCTCCTTTACTCCTGAAAATATTATTCGTGCAGTAGCTCAGCTAAAAGTGAATGTTAAAGGAATCTTTCTGACACATGGACATGTAGACCACATGGCCGGACTTAACAAGTTAAAAGGAGTTTATAAAGAAGCCCGTGTATATATGAATATCAATGATAAAGAGTATTTATCGGATCCTAAAAAGAATCTTTCTGATTCATTCCCTCAGCCAACGATTTGTAAAGCAGCAGATTATTGGGTAAGTTATAGAGAGCATATAAAAGTAGGAAAACTTGATTTTACCGTGTTGGATACATCGGGACATACTCCCGGAGGAATTTCTTTTTACATGGAAAAGGAAAAGGTTGTTTTTACCGGGGATTCCCTTTTTCGAGAATCTATTGGACGTACGGACTTTCCCGGTGGAGATATAAAAAGGCTTTTGCAGACCATTAGAAAAAATCTTTTTTCATTATCCGATGAAGTAATTGTTTTGCCTGGACATGGGGAGGCAACAAGCATTGGATATGAGAAAAAACATAACCCGTTTTTGGTCGGAGGTTGATGATGAAAAGAACCGCAGAATTTTGGATGCGTATTTCCATAACTTTATTTTTTATATTACTTGCGCTTTCAGCGCCGATTATTTTTTTCCCGTTCGGAATATCTCTTATCCTATCTATTTTGCTTACACCGCTTGCTCAAAAATTATATAAATGGATAAATATGACCGGGATAAAGAATATCCCTTATGATATTCCGATTATTATATCTTTTGGTATATTTATCGGAATTATATATCTGATTGCAATTCATATTTTTGTACCATTCATCACGGAGTTAAGAGCGTTTACAAGAAGTATTCCTGCTACATTCTCTGCATTGCAGTCAGCAATTCCCGAGTTGGAAGCAGCTTATCATTTGAGTTTGCTTCCTGCGGAGGCGCAAGGTTTCATTGCAAAAATGATTCAAGAGATAGGGGAATATACATTGAGACTTGCACAATTCAGTTTGTCAGCAATATTTTCTTTTGCCAGTACAGTAATTGAATTGATTGTTGTACCTTTTATTACTTTTTACATGATGAAGAAGGGGAGAACGTTTTCCAATAAGTTTGCTGAACTTTTTCCGGAAAGGTATCATGCACACATAAAGAACTTGTTTAAGGAAATTCATTTTGTTTTAAAAGCATACATACATGGACAACTTCTACTGTCGGTACTCATGGCGTTCCTTGTTTTTATTGGAATGTGGATTATGGATATTCCATATCCATTGGTTATTGGACTTCTTGCCGGGGTTGTGGAGATGGTGCCAATCATAGGTCCAATTATTGGGGCTGTCCCGCCTATACTTCTCGGTCTTTTGCAGGGAAGCAGTGTTATGATTCAAGTTATTATTTTCTATGTGGTTGTACAACAGTTAGATTCTCATTTTATTATGCCGAAACTTATGGGATCGATTATTGAAGTTCACCCAGTGGCAATTATCGCAGGAGTGCTTATCGGCGGAAGCCTAAAAGGAATATTGGGGATGATGATAGCCGTCCCTGCGGTGGCAGTTCTTCAAATATTATTACGCCATATGTGGTATTACGATAGATATAAAGTCTTGCGCTAATGGAGGGTAAAATGAAAAAATCAGCAGTAATGAATACGTTAAAGAAAAAGATTCGTGAACATAAATATAAGTTTACGACACAGCGCCAGGTTATTTTACAGGCATTCCTCGAAAGCAAAGAAAACCATATGTGTGCGGAAGATGTATATGAATTTGTTCGGGATAACAATCCGGAAATAGGGCTTGCAACCGTATATCGTTCGCTTGAATTGTTTACATCACTTGAGCTCTTAAAAAAATTGGACTTTGGTGATGGCAGAAGTCGTTATGAATTAAATGACCACAATTTGGCACATTCGCATTATCATTTAATTTGTCTTAAATGCGGAAAAGTGATTGAGTTTTCCTATGATTTTATGAATAAAATGAAAGAAAAAATAAAGAAAGGAAATGGATTTGCTATTGTCGATTATCAGTTAAAATTTTATGGCTACTGCGCTGATTGTGAAAGAAATGATAAAACTGATAAATGATTTATTTGCGTATATATATATATAATGTTAGAATTATTGCGTTAATGCCCATTTGAATTTTGAGGCATTACTTGATAAGTATTCTTTTATGAGAATAAAGAGGTGTTGAGGATCTTGCAGGCATTAAGAGGTACACAGGATATTCTGCCTGATAACATCTATAAATGGAATCATGTAGAATCCGTTATTAAGGAATTATGTGCTCTCTATGGGTATAGTGAAATTAGAACTCCTATGTTTGAGGATACAAAGTTATTTCTTCGTGGGATTGGTGATACTACGGATGTGGTAGCAAAGGAAATGTATACGTTTGAAGACCGGGGAGGACGATCAATTACGTTGCGGCCGGAGAACACCGCAGCCGTAGTCAGGTCCTATCTTGAACATAAATTGTATGGGGATCAGCAGGTACATAAGCTATTTTACATTGGATCAATGTTCAGGTATGATCGTCCACAGGCAGGGCGATATAGAGAATTCCACCAGTTTGGAGTGGAAGTTCTTGGAGCATCGTCCCCAGCAGCAGATGCGGAAGTAATAAACCTCGCTTATACGCTGTTTAAAACGCTCGGGCTTAAAGAATTGGAACTTCATATTAATTCTATTGGAGACTATAAATGCAGGCCCATATATAGACAGAAATTAATAGAGTTTTTTGAAGAAAAGGAAGATCAGCTTTGTGATGACTGCCAGGCTCGCCTTCATAAAAATCCACTCCGCATCTTGGATTGCAAAGAAGATAGCTGCCGACGTGCCTCTGCTGGTGCACCGAAAATAACAGATTATCTTTGTGATGAGTGCGAGAAAAAATTCGAGGCGGTAAAACGATATCTGGCAGCATTGGAGATCCCTTATTCAGTTGATTCCCGTTTAGTGCGGGGGCTTGACTATTATACAAATACTGCGTTTGAAATTCAGTATCCGCCATTGGGAGCCCAAAGTGCGATATGTGGCGGTGGTCGTTATGATGGATTGGTAGAGGATGTGGGTGGTCCATCGACACCAGGAATAGGATTTGCTGTGGGCCTTGAAAGACTGTTGCTTGCGCTGGAAATGCAAAAACTGATTCCAGAACCGGCAAATCGCAAGAAAGTATATATTGTGACACTAGGGGAAGATGCTATTGTGGAAGGCATCAAGATACAGCAACACCTTCGTGACAAAGGTGTTATTGCGGAAATTGATTTGCAGGATCGCAGTATAAAAGGACAAATGAAACAAGCCGGTAAAAATAATGCGGAATATACAGTAATTATCGGTGCTAATGAGATGGAGAAAAAAGAAGCTGCCGTAAAAAACATGGAAAACGGAAAGCAGCAGGATATTCCATTTCTCAAAGTATCTGATTTCATTACAGAGTCGAGCAGACAGTAAATAACTGCAAAATATTTTATATTATTAACGTTTTAAAGAGGTGCTCAAATATGGAAACAATGGCAGGTATGCACAGATCCTGCGGATGCGGCAGAGTTACAGAAAAGGATTGCGGAAAAGAATTAACCTTGGCGGGATGGGTAAATACCCGTCGGGATCATGGTGGATTGATTTTTATTGATTTACGGGATAGAAGCGGCATTGTACAGGTTGTCATGAGTCCACAATATGGAGAAGACGCGTTTCATAAAGCGGAAGATGTGAGAAGTGAATATGTATTGGCGATAAGAGGGATTGTTAGAGAAAGAAGTCCTGAAACCGTCAATCCTAAAATGCAGACAGGAAAAATAGAAGTGGTTGTTTCAGAAATGCGTGTTTTAAATAAAGCTAAGACACCTCCTTTTTATGTTGAAGATGGAATTGATGTAGATGAAACCGTAAGGCTGAAACATCGTTATATTGATTTGCGCCGTCCTGAAATGCAAAGGAATTTGATTATGCGCCATAAAATTGTTCACGAAATGAGACAATTTTTGGATGCACACGATTTTCTTGAAGTAGAAACTCCGATCTTAACCAAAAGTACGCCTGAAGGTGCGCGCGACTATTTGGTACCAAGCCGTGTTAATCCTGGTAAATTTTATGCATTGCCTCAATCACCGCAGCTTTTTAAACAGCTTCTCATGGTATCCGGATTGGAAAGATATTTTCAGATAGCGCGTTGTTTTCGTGACGAAGATCTTCGTGCAGATCGCCAGCCGGAATTCACACAGTTGGATATAGAATTATCCTTTGAAGATCAGGATTTTATCTTGGACTTAATGGAACATATGATGCAGAGAATTTTTAAAAATGTCCTTAATGTGGATATTCAGATTCCATTTAAGCGTATTACTTGGGATGATGCCATGAATCTATATGGTTCCGATAAGCCGGATCTTAGGTTTGATATGCATTTTTATGATATTTCGGATTTACTTCGAGACACCGGTTTTAAAGTATTCCGTAATGTACTTGATAACGGTGGGATTGTAAAGGCGATTACCGTGAAGGGGGACGCTGCAATTCCCCGCCGTGAATTGGATGGCTTAGTGGATTATGTCGGGAATTATGGCGCGAAAGGGCTTGCATGGATCGGTCTTAATAAAGATGGCAGCTTGAAATGTCAGATTACTAAATTTCTCGGAGAAGATAAGATCCGCGAAATTGGTAAATTCTGTGAAGCGGAAAATGGAGATCTTATTCTCATTATTGCAGATAAGCCAAAAGTTGTCGCCCAGGCGCTTGGCGAACTCCGCCTCGAAATGGCGCGCCGTATGAATCTCATTGATGAAAATGAATTCTGCTTCCGCTGGGTAACTGATTTCCCGATGTTTGAATACAGCGAAGAGGATAAACGCTGGGTTGCAGAACATCATCCCTTTACTGCTCCGCGTGATGAAGATGTCCAGTACTTGCTTACTGATCCTTCAAAAGTATATGCTAAGGCCTATGACATGGTTTTAAACGGAGTTGAGGCAGGTGGCGGTTCACTTCGTATTTATCAGGAGGAACTGCAGGAAAAAGTTTTCAAGGCGATTGGGATAACACACGAAGAAGCACAGGAAAAGTTTGGGTTCCTTTTGGATGCTTTTCGCTATGGTGCGCCGCCGCATGCAGGGATTGCCTTGGGACTTGATCGGCTTGTAATGCTTATGCTTCGTTTAGGATCCATCCGTGATGTTATTGCATTTCCAAAAACACAGAGTGCTATCGATCAAATGACACAGGCACCTTCAGAAGTTGTTGATATGCAGTTAAAGGAGCTGCATATCAGAGTAGATGTTAAAAAGGAAAAGAATTTATTAATTTAATTTATACCTACTGCAAAACGCATTTGTCATTTTGAAGAAAAAGACAAATGCGTTTCTTGTATGATGATGGCAGAAACTTGTAAAACAGAATACTTTTTGCTACACTAATATTAAAGATAAAACCCTGCTGTGCACGTGTCGCTTTATATTTTGAACCAACACCTTTAAAAAGGGAGTTCAGAATCGATTTGTGGATTCAATGCCCTTCTTCAGGGACTGAAGGAACAGGTCATGAGGACACCCACCTGCATCTATGCAGACTCAAAATACAGCATTAAACGACATGGTGGGGTCATTAAATGCAATGCCGCTAAGGTTTACTTGGCGGCTTATTCTTATGGGGAAGAAAAGATGGAATCATTATTTGACATATCAGATGAATCAAACGCATATGCTCCGCTGGCGGATCGAATGCGTCCGGAAATACTTGATGATATCATAGGGCAAGACGAGTCTGTAGGGAAAAACTCTTTCCTTTATAAAATGATAGAAAGAGATACAGTACCATCTCTTCTTCTCTTTGGGCCGCCCGGATGTGGAAAAACGACAATTGCATCTGTTATTGCAAAGATGACTAAGTTCAAATTTTTAAAATTAAATGCGACTTCCAGCGGAGCTAAAGAAATTCGCGACATCGTTCCCGCTGCCCAAAAAGAATTGCAGTACTATGGAAGAAGAACTATTGTATTCATCGATGAAGTTCACCGATTTAATAGGGCACAGCAGGATTTATTACTGCCTTATGTGGAAAATGGGACTTTCATATTGATTGGAGCAACTACGGAAAATCCTTATTTTGAACTAAACGGTTCGTTACTGTCCCGGATAAGATTGATTCATCTTAAACCGCTTAGCATCGATTCAATCGTCCTTATCCTCCAAAAAGCGCTTACAGATAAAAATAAGGGATTGGGCATGCATGATTATCATGCGGATGAAATAGTTCTTAAAAATATTGCTGCATATGCGGCAGGTGATACTAGAATCGCGTTAAACTTATTGGAGCAGGCTACAACAAGTTTGCCATATGGCGGGGTACTGACTGAAAAAGAAGTACAGGGGGTTGCCGGGGAACAAATGTCCGTGTATGATAAAAAAGGTGATTATCATTACGATATTGCTTCCGCATTTATTAAGAGCATGCGTGGAAGCGATCCCCAGGCAGCTCTTCACTATCTGGCAAGAATGATTGCAGGGGGAGAAAAAACCTCTTTTATTTCACGGAGAATTATAATCTGTGCGGCAGAAGATGTTGGATTAGCGGATCCCGATGCTCTTCGTGTGGCAGTGTCGGCAGCACAGGCGGCGGAAATGGTTGGATTCCCGGAAGCGCAGATTATTTTGGCGGAAGCAGTATTATATATTTCTCTTGCTCCTAAAAGTAATAGTACGGTTGTCGGTATTTCTGCTGCGATGACAGATATTGCAAAGAAGAGTAACTGGTCTATTCCGCGGCATTTGAAAGATGCACATTATAATGGAGCGAACAGGCTGGGATACGGAATAGCTTATAAATATCCACATGCATATGGGGGATGGGTTAAACAGCAGTATCTGCCTGATGAACTTTGTTCTGCTGTGTATTACCGCCCTGTATTGAATGGTGCAGAAGCGGAGATTGTAAAAAGATGGAATAAAAGGATGAATAAGGAGTAGGAAGGTTTACCGAACTGATGAAAAAGAAAGTACATATTACACGCGAAAAGAAAAAAGGCCAGGGGACGAATAGAGTTGAAATCACGGGAATTGTTATGATTCTTTTGGGTTTCTTTGTATGTCTCAGTTTAGGCGGCTATGGCATGGGAATTGTGGGAAATCTGCTGCGGAATGGATTTTATGTACTCTTTGGAGTGGCCTCATTTGGGGCGGCCCTTGTTCTTATCTTTACGGGAGCAGTATACGTATTGACAGGACATGCGCCAAATATGACACGTCGTCTTGTTTTTTCTTTAATTGCCGTATGGATACTTCTAGCCGGCTATCATCATCATATGCTCCCTGCCGGTAGTAACTTTTCAGTAGCTTCTTTTATGACATATGGAGGAATGTTTTGTGGGATCCCGGTGGGCATAATACGTTTTTTAGCGGGAAATATAGGGACGACAATCATTTTGACCGGTTTGTTTGTCATAGATATTTTACTGTTAACACATTGGTCAGTTTCAAACGGTGCTAAAAAGGTTGGGGAACAAACTGAAAAAAGGATTGGTCATGTTAAAGCGAGAATACGTGAAAAGCAGGAAGCATATCATAGCGCCCGTAATGCGGCGGAAAATGCAGGAGAACAATATAATTTAACAGATTTTATTTTCCATAAGCCTACCATTAAAAATATAAAAAAAGATGATACGGAAGATCTTCCTGTTAATGTATTTTCTCCTGCTGATGAAAAAGGGAAACCTGTATGTGGTGAAGCAACAGACCCAACTGTTTTCGAGAATGCACAGATTTTATTGCCTGAAGATAATATTGATATGCTGGAAGGACATAAAGTCTGCGAAGAAAATACAAATGATATTAAAATAAATAGTAAGGCAGACATGCCTGAAGCAGAGAAAAATAATTTTTATTCATTTCCACCTCTGTCTCTTTTAAAGGAGGGAGAAAGCTCCGGCAGTTTGGAAACGAATGCTTATGGAAAAGCAAATCGTCTTGAGACAACATTAAAAAGCTTTGGTGTAAATGCCAAAATAGTTCATGTAAGTATAGGACCTGCTGTTACACGTTATGAACTTGAACCTGCTCCGGGGGTACGCGTATCTAAAATAGAAGGTTTGTCGGATGATATAGCGCTTCAGCTGGCAGCCACCAGTATCCGAATAGAGGCGCCCATCCCCGGGAAATCTGCAGTAGGGATTGAGATTCCTAATGCCAAAACAGCTGCAGTATCATTGCGGGAAGTTCTTTCCAGTAATGCTTTTCAAAAAGGGAAAGGAAAAATACTTGTGGCATTGGGAAAAGATATTGCAGGGAAGGTAGTAATTACTGATCTGGCTAAAATGCCGCATCTTTTGATTGCCGGGCAAACCGGAAGCGGAAAGTCGGTTTGCATCAATACCATAATTACCAGTATTCTCTATCATAGTCTTCCTGAAGATGTAAAATTAATCCTGATCGATCCCAAAGTGGTTGAACTGTCTATATATAATGGGATTCCTCATTTGCGCACGGAAGTCGTTACGGAGCCCAAGAAAGCAGCAGGTGTCTTAAATTGGGCTGTAACAGAAATGGAAACCCGTTATCGGTCTTTTGCGGAAAAAAATGTTCGTGATATTAATGGATTTAATAAGCAAAATTCTGAAATAAAGATGCCATTCATTGTCGTTGTGATTGATGAGCTGGCAGATTTGATGATGGTGGCAAAGGACAGTGTGGAAGATGCGATTTGTCGATTAGCACAAAAAGCAAGAGCTGCGGGGATTCATCTTGTTGTAGCAACGCAAAGACCTTCTGTAGATGTTATTACAGGCCTAATTAAAGCCAATATCCCCAGCCGTATTTCGTTTGCTGTTTCATCACAAGTGGATTCCAGAACCATTTTAGATAAAGCAGGCGCAGAAAAACTTTTAGGTAAAGGTGATATGCTTTTTAATCCATCCGGTGCATCAAATCCTATACGTATACAAGGGGCATTTATTTCCGATGAGGAAGTGGAGGCTGTCGTTTCTTATGTAAAGGAACAGTGCATCCAGCAGGATGTCATAGTATCTGATGAGACGAAAATAGATTTATCAGAGTGGGAGCCTGCTGTTTCTTCAGATTCAGAGGAGCCGAAAGATGAATTATTGGCAGAAGCGTCAGGGTGGGTGGTTGATACCCAAAGAGCATCTGTTTCCGCATTGCAGCGAAGGTTTCGAATCGGCTACACTAGAGCAGGAAGATTAATGGATACCATGGAATTAATGGGAATTGTAAGTAAAGCTGATGGTGCAAAACCGAGAACGGTTTTAGTTTCTAAAGGGCAATTAAAAGAGTTATTTCCGGATCAAATAGAAAATTAAAATAAATAACATATTATCAAATAAGGGAGCGATAACCTTTGCGGAGATTAATACCGGTTATATCATTTCTTATATTAGCTTCTACTGCTTTTTGGGGAATTTTACAATATGCAAAAATCCAGGAAGATTTGAAAAAGCAAACTTCAGTCAAGACGCAAACTATTAAAATTTGTACTGATTTACAATCCAATATTTTAGATGAAATCGGTAAAGAATTTTATGCGGAAACCGGATTTCAGATAGAAATTATACGTATGACAGCGGAACAATTAGGCAGTAATGGGCATCAGGGGATTGGCGAGGCTGATATATTTTTAACATCTCAGACCAATTTGGAAGAATTGAAAAAGAATAAGGCATTACGCTCCTATTCTTCAGAATCGACAGACACTGCTTTAGAACAATTTAAGGATTTCGAGGGGACTTGGACGGGAATTTGGTTAGATCCGATTGTTTTTGTTGTTAATAAAGAATTTGCGGCCAGACATTCTCTGCTAAATTATAATTGGAACAATATAATGACTTCACCGCAGATCCGATTGTCCATGACGGATTTTATTGCGGCAGATATGGCGGAAGATTTGCTGTTATCTATGGCAGAACACTTCGGGATTACAGAGGCACTTTACCTTTTGTCTGAGGGGAACTCCCATATTGTACAATATGGGAAATATCTTTCGACGCCATCAAGGATGGCAGGTATGGGAAAATGTGATATCGGGATATCCAGCTATAATGAGGCTATGCGGGCACAAAAAGAAAATCTTCCTCTACAAATTATGTACCCTACGGATGGAACTTCCTGGTATTTGTATGGTATAGGGCTTTCTGCCGACAGCAAAGAGCCCGAACTTGGTCAAAAACTTATGAATTGGTTGTTGACGCCTACGCATTATAAAAAGGTCATGCAGGATAACGGTTGTTACTTTATTTATGTTAATGATAGCACATTGCCTGCTGATACAAACGGAAATCCTTTAAGTTATTGGGGATTAGAGAAGAAATATGTTGATGAGGGGAAAAAAATACTATTGAATGAATGGATAGAACAGGTTCGTTTCAGGAGGATTTCATAATTGAATCGTAAATTGGGAGTTATTAGCTTGGGATGTTCCAAGAATTTGGTAGATACTGAAATGATGGTTGGTATTTTAGCAAAAGCCGGGTATGAATTAACTGAGGATTTAAGCACTGCGCAAATCATTATTATCAACACATGCACATTTATTGATCCGGCAAAGGAAGAATCAATTCAGACCATTTTGCAGGCAGCCAGATATAAAAAGGAGGGAGTTTGTGAGAAACTTGTCGCTGCCGGGTGTCTGACACAGCAATATAAGGAAGCATTGGGAAAAGAAATACCGGAAATCGATATTTTTATAGGTACTGATTCATGGCAACATATTTTAGAAGTTGTCCAAGAGTCCTATATTCATGGCAATAAAAAGATATATAGATTCGATACTGCTCCCTGTGAACATGAAGAACTTATTCCGCGGCAGCCGCTGACTCCACCTTACAGTGCGTATATAAAGATTGCGGAAGGATGCAGTAATGGTTGCACGTTTTGCTATATTCCCTATGTTCGTGGCGCGATGAGAAGCCGCTCCATTCCGTCTGTTGTACACGAAGTCAAACGGCTTTCCAGTGAAGGTGTCCGTGAGTTTAATTTAATTGCGCAAGACTCCAGTTTCTATGGCAGAGATTTAAATGATGGAACAACACTTGCAAGGCTGTTAAAAGAACTTGTAAAAATTGATAATGTGAAATGGATTCGTTTGTTTTATCTGTATCCAACGTATTTTGATGATGAACTTTTAGAAATAATTACTAAAGAAGAAAAGATCTGCAAATATGTAGATATTCCTTTACAGCATATAAGTGATTCCGTATTAAGACGAATGCATAGACGTGATTCTTCCCAAAGCATCAAAAAGCTATTGAAGAAATTACGAAATACCACACCGTATATAACAATTCGGACAACCCTTATGGTTGGGTTTCCCGGAGAAACAGAGGCAGATTTTAAAGAATTGCTTACATTCATCAAGGCAGTGAAATTTGATAATATGGGGGCATTTACTTATTCAGCACAAGATGGGACACCAGCAGCCCGTATGGTCGATCAGGTTACAGAAGAAATAAAAGAAAATCGATATCACGAGTTAATGGCGGCTCAAGCAGAAATTTCTGAAGAAAATAATCGGAATCTGATTGGAGTTGATACAGAAGTATTGGTGGAAGAATTATTAGATGATGGATGTGGAAATCTTCAGGCTAAAGGCAGAGCATCTTTCCAAGCACCTGAGGTAGATGGTAATGTTTACATAGATCACCCTGGCGATTTACGACCGGGTGACTTTGTTAAGGCGCATATTATAGATGGATACGCATATGATTTGATTGCGGAGAGAATAACAACAGATAGAGGTATATGATGATTGTTGAAATCATTACTACCGGCACAGAATTACTACTGGGAGAAATTGATAATGAGAACAGCAGATGGTTGGCGGTTTTTCTGAATCAGCACGGATTTACAGTAGCTTATATGACTACGGTGGGGGATAATGCTATGCGGATGAGAAATGCTATGGAAATTGCATTGTCTCGGGCAGATATAGTAATTACATCCGGCGGGCTGGGTGCGACACAAGGAGACATTACAAAGCGCATCGGGGCAGAAGCTTTAGGTATTCCTTATGTATATTATGAGGATCAGAATAGCCGTCTTAGGGATTATTATGAACGAGAAAGGCGAGTATATTCTAAACTCCTATCGCGACAGGCATGGTTCGGAGAAGGTTCCTGCATATTTGAAAATCATGTTGGTTCAGCTAATGGATCTGCATCTATTAAAAATCATAAAGCACTAATTCATTTACCGGGACCACCATTTGAAATGAAAATTATGGCAGAGAAAGAGATGATGCCGTGGCTTGAAAGTAATTTTGGACCGCAAGGTATTATTTATTCTGTTATAGTAACTATAACAGGGTTGACAGAGACAGAAATTGAATCCCGTATAATGGATCTAATTAAGGCGCAGGAAAATCCGACATTTGCTTTATTGGCAAGGCCGGGATATATTGCGCTTCGTATGACTGCGCATGGAAGTACTATACAAAATGCGCACGATTTGATCACTCCGTTCTTATTGATTATAAAAAAGCGGCTTCCTGTATCAGAGTATCATGTTGAATCTGATATTAGGAGTGATTTGGCAGAATTATTGATTCAGTATAAAATGACAATGAGCGCCGCTGAATCATGTACCGGTGGTATAGTTGGAAAGTTAATGACAGATTTGCCTGGAAGTTCTGACTACTTTAAGGGGAGTGCTGTTACTTATTGGAATGATAGTAAAGAGGAGATTCTCGGTGTTTCAAAAAGTACACTGGAAAGAGATACTGCTGTTAGTGCTGGTGTAGCTGGTGAAATGGCCGAAGGTAGCAGACGACTTTATAATAGTGATGTGTCGGTAGCCACTACCGGATATGCCGGTCCGGGGAATGGAATACATGGGGAGAGTCCTGGTCTTGTATTTATAGCTGTTTCAGGAAAATATGGAACAAAAGTCTATGAAGAACATTTTATGGGGAATCGTGAGAGTATCCGTTATGGCGCAGCAGATAAGGCATTATATTATGTTCTACAGTATATTAAATTAAATAAAGGAGGATAAAATGACAGTAAAAGTACAGAATACGGACATGAACTCAGAACGTCAAAAGGCTCTTGAAAATGCAATGCATCAAATTACCCGTGAGTTCGGAGCCGGTGCAATTATGCGATTAGGCGATATGAAGGGAAAATTGGATACAGAGGTTATTCCGACAGGTTCATTAGCTCTGGATATTGCAGTAGGGGTTGGCGGATATCCTCGGGGAAGGGTCATAGAAATTTACGGGCCGGAATCTTCCGGAAAAACGACATTAGCATTACATGCCATTGCTGAAGCACAAAAAAATAATGGTGTAGCGGCATTTATTGATGCGGAACATGCCTTGGATCCCGTATATGCTCATCATTTGGGTGTCGATACGGAGCGCCTTTTGATTTCTCAGCCGGATAGCGGAGAACAGGCATTAAGTATCTGTGAGCAGTTGGTGCGGAGCGGAGCGGTGGATATGATTGTTATTGACTCAGTAGCAGCTCTTGTTCCGAAACAGGAAATTGAAGGAGATATAGGTGATCAATCTGTAGGACTTCAAGCCAGATTGATGAGCAAAGCGCTTAGAAAATTAACCGGGATTATAAGTAAATCCAGAACCATCGTGATATTTATCAATCAGATTCGTGAGAAGGTTGGTATTATGTTTGGTAATCCTGAAACCACTACTGGTGGCAGAGCGCTTAAGTTTTATTCTTCTATACGGGTAGAAATCCGTCGCGGTGAAGCTATAAAAAATGGGACAGATGTGGTGGGAAACCGTACTCGTGCCAAAGTTGTAAAGAATAAAGTGGCCCCGCCTTTTAAAACAGCTGAGTTTGATGTGATGTATGGAGAAGGTATCTCAAAAGAAGGAACATTACTGGATCTCGCAACTAATATGGATATTATTCAAAAGAGCGGGGCATGGTACTCCTATAAAGGAAATCGTATAAGTCAGGGCCGTGAGGCAGCAAAGGCTTTTTTAAGAGAAAATCAGGAAATCGCTGCGGAAATTGATAAGATTATTAGGGATACTCTGGTGGTAGAACCGGAAAAATTTAATGTGGATGTTATTGCAAAGAATAAAGATGCAAAAGAGTAAAACAGCGTATGAAGCGGCCTTGCATTTACTGAAGTATCGTGGACAGAGTACTTATGAATTGCGTAAAAAATTAAAAGACAGGGAATATCCTTTGCGGGAGATAGAAGAAGCTTTATCGAAACTTTTACACTATGGATATGTAAATGATTTAGATCTTGCTGAAGATTTGTTTAACTTATATAAGAGCAAGAATGCTTATGGAGATGTTTATATTCATAAAAAAATGAAATTGCGAGGCCTTTCCATAGACCGACATTTGACTTTTGATGAAGAATATGCGGCTGCACTTATCGTTATGAAAAATAAAGTGAAAGTTTTACCAGATTTAAAGCATAATTATAGAAGAGCTGCGGGCATATTATATCGTCGAGGTTTTCCAGGATCAGTGATTACCAGTGTTTTGCAAAATTTAAGAATTTCTAATTTTTAGCTTTTTAAAAGCCACATGAAAGAAATGTCCTTTTTCCATGTGGCTTTTACTATTTAACATATTGACTTTTTGACTTTTAAGTAATAAAATAGATTTGGTAAAAAGAAAAGGAGCCTATTATCAAATGACAAATTCCATTTTAGCGGATAGAATTGAACAATTTATATTAGAAAGGTTGGGAAAGCAGTCTTCTGATGAATTACTTTTACGGCGTAAGGATGTGGCTGATCTTTTGGAATGTGCCCCGTCACAGGTGACATATGTAATCAATACACGATTTTCATCAGATAATCGATTCATGGTAGAGTCAAGACGAGGAAGCGGCGGATACATTAAAATTTCCATGCGAGGTGTAGCGGAAAAAGATCACGGAATAATCTCGCATATGGTCTCTGAAAAAAAAGGGGAGACTGATAAAAATGATATAGAATTGGTTGAAAGCAATTTTGAAGGATATTTTAATATGCTTCTGAAATATAATATCATTTCACGCCGTGAATATCACATGATTAAAGTATTAATGCGGACAATGCTTGAATTTTGTCCGCCGGAAGATCGGCAAGATGCTGTAAGAACTATAATACATCAGACAGAGTGGACTTTGAAAGGAGAATAAAATGTTTTGTGAACATTGTCATGGAAGAGCAGCCAATGTACATTTGGTAAGAATTATTAATGGTAAAAAAAGTGAATTACATCTTTGTAATGAATGTGCACAAGGAGAACGTTTCAAGCAAACTGAAAACTTATTAAATTATTCAATGCCTTCTATTTTAGGAAAAAGATTATTTGATATATTTCCACATTTTTATAAAGATAATAATGGGAGCATTTGTGATGTCAGGGAAGTAGCATCTGATGGATTAAATCTGTCAAAGGGACTGTTTCATGGAAACCAGGATTATAAATCTTTTAGAGAAGAACTCAGACCCTTGTTTAGTCATAATCTGACCCCAAATGAACCGGGCTTAAAGGAAGAGTCGATAAAAGAAGAAAAGCTGGCTGAATATGAAAAACAATTAAAATCAGCTATAAATTCGGAAGATTTTGAGCAGGCGGCTAAGCTGCGGGATCAAATACAGGCATATAAAGCACAAAATGGAATTTAAAAGAAAAATTATGATAATCAAATATGTAAGGAGGAAATTTGGATGGAAAATAGGTACACAGACAGCGTAAAGAATGCATGGAAGTTTGCTGCGGAGGAAGCCTCTAAGCTTGGTAGTGAATATGTAGGGACAGAACATCTTTTGATAGGTATTTCAAATGAAAAAGACAGTGTGGGCGGAAAGATTTTAAATTCGTTGGGACTTACAGTAACAGCACTGGAAGAATTCCTGCAGGCATATAACGATTCAGTTTTTTTCAGAAATACGGACCTTTATATAGCACCTCGTACAAAGCGGGTTCTTGAAATGGCTGTCGAAGAGGCCAATGAACTTGGCAATAATTATGTCGGAACAGAACACTTATTGCTGGCCATTATTCATGAAGGCGGCGGACTGGCGATCCGCATATTGGAGCAGTTTAATGTAACAGGAGGTAAATTGAAGCGTGCTTTTGAACAATTTATGTCGGAAGAAAATGGTAGTGAAAAGAATGAAAATCTTGGCGACTTGGGAGAATTTGCTGTTGATTTGAATGAAAGGGCAAAACAGGGGAAAATTGATCCTGTTGTTGGGCGTCAGACTGAAATTAACAGAGTTATTCAAATCCTCTCACGGAGAAATAAAAACAATCCGGTTCTTATTGGCGAACCGGGCGTGGGGAAAACTGCGATTGCAGAAGGTTTAGCACAGCGAATTATCAATAATGACGTTCCCGAAATTTTAAAAAACTGTAGAATCATTTCCTTAAATATGTCTTCCGTGGTAGCGGGAACAAAGTATAGAGGGGAATTTGAAGAGCGGTTAAAAAAAGTCTTGGAAGAAGTAAAGAAACATGAGGACTGGATTCTGTTTATTGACGAATTACATACTCTTGTAGGTGCCGGTGCAGGGGAAGGTTCCATGGATGCTGCTAATATTATGAAACCTGCCCTTGCCAGAGGAGAGATTAGATGCATTGGCGCGACAACATTGAAAGAATATAAGAAATATATTGAGAAAGATGCAGCTCTTGAACGCCGCTTCCAGCCTGTAAAAGTGGGAGAACCTACTCCTAAGGATACTATTGATATATTAATGGGACTTCGCGATAGATATGAAGCATTCCATAAAGCAAAAATTACGGATGAGGCTATCAAAAAAGCGGTAGAGTTATCTTCTCGTTATATTACCGATCGTTTCCAGCCGGATAAAGCAATTGATGTTATTGATGAAGCCGCAGCTAAGGTTCGTATGGAGGCTTCTTCTACACCGGACGATTTGAAAAAAAAGGAGGAGGATCTTGCCTCTGTCCAGAAAGAGAAGGAAGCCGCCATATCTGCTCAAAATTTTGAACGCGCTGCCATATTAAGGGATCAGGCAAAAGAGCTATCCGGACAAATTGAAAAGATGAAGGGAGAATGGAAAGGCGGTGATCATGAGCATTTAGTTGTTACAGAAGAAGACGTAGCTGAGGTGGTTGCCAAGTGGACAGGTGTCCCCCTTCAGAATCTGAAACAGAAGGATTCTGAACGTCTGCTTCATTTGGAAGAAGAACTTCATAAACGTGTTATTGGGCAGGAAGATGCCGTAACTGCTGTTGCCAAGGCAATCCGGCGCGCCAGAGCAGGGATGAAAGATCCGAAAAGACCAATTGGTTCGTTTCTGTTTCTTGGTTCTACCGGTGTTGGTAAGACAGAATTGGCAAGGGCGTTGGCAGAAACTATGTTTGGCAGTGAGAAGAATATGCTTCGCTTTGATATGTCTGAGTATATGGAGAAACATGAAGTATCGCGCCTTGTTGGGGCACCTCCAGGATATGTAGGATATGAAGAGGGCGGGCAATTAACGGATGCCGTTCGCAGGAATCCATATAGTGTCATTCTTTTTGATGAAGTGGAAAAAGCACATGCAGACTTTTTTAATATCTTACTACAGGTACTTGATGATGGACGCTTAACAGATGGGCAGGGACGTACCGTTGATTTTACAAACTGTGTCATTATTATGACAAGTAATCTTGGATCAGGATTGTTACGCGGCAAAGAGAAGAAATTGGGCTTTATTGATAAGAATGAAGACAAGAAAGATTTTGAAAGTGCAAAAGCCATGATTATAGACCAGGTCAAACATACTTTTCGACCTGAATTTATTAACAGGATTGATGAGATTATCGTTTTCCATCCGCTGACTACAGAAAATCTATCAGAAATCGCAAAACTCCTTTTAAAAGCAGTGGAAAAGAAATTGGAACATCTTCATTTGAAAATGGATGTTTCTGAAAAAGCTCGCAATCATTTGATTGCAGACGGTTCTGATTTTGAATATGGTGCACGGCCTTTGAAAAGAACTATTCAAAAAGAAGTGGAAGATGAAATCTCTGAATTATTATTATCAGGAAAGCTGAAAGGGAAGAGTACCATCCATGTAGATGTTGGTGAAAAAAACAATCTGGTGTTTAATGCAGACTAAGGCTTATCGGTAAAAAGTAGTATAATGGGCATAGGGACGATCTCTATGTCCATTTTATATTGCGGGAGAGATTGACGAATATGAACTCAAAAACCAAGACAAAGTTTATATGTCATAATTGTGGAGCAGAAACGCCTAAGTGGATGGGTAAATGCCCCAATTGTGGAGAATGGAATTCATTAGAGGAAAAAATAGAAGAAAGTATTCCCAAAAGCATACGAACGTTATCTTTTCAATCCGGAAAAGAACCTACCAGTTTAACTGATATAGAAATAAAAGATACAGATAGAGTGAAATTGGGAATAACAGAATTAGATCGTCCATTAGGAGGCGGTATAGTCTCCGATTCCGTTATTCTTTGGGGTGGAGAACCGGGAATCGGAAAATCAACTCTTATTTTACAAATATGTGATTCATTTACAAAGATGGGAAAAACTGTACTATATTGCAGTGGTGAGGAATCAGATATACAGATTAAAATGAGAGCAGAACGGCTTTCTGTAAATACAGAGGGATGTTTTGTTTTTGCTGAAAGCAATTTAGAAACAATTCTTGCCGAGGTAGATAAACTACATCCGGATATGGTTATTATTGATTCTATACAAACCACTTATCTTCCTAACAGTTCTTCAGCAATGGGGAGTCCGACACAAATCAGGGACTGCACAGCAATACTTGTAAAGATGGCTAAAGAATCAGGGATTATCGTAATGATTATCGGGCATGTTACAAAAGAGGGAAATATTGCGGGTCCGCGTATATTAGAACATATGGTAGATGTGGTTTTTTATTTGGAAGGAGATAGAAACTATCAATTTCGTGTGCTTCGTACTGTGAAAAATCGATTTGGTTCTACATCTGAATCAGGACTCTTTGTAATGGGGCGGAAAGGATTGAAAGGGATTGATGATCCGTCTAAGTATCTTCTAAAAGGAATACAAGAAGCTCCTGTATCTGGAAGTACAGTTGCTGCCTGTATGGAAGGCTTACGTCCAATCTTGATTGAGGTACAGGCACTTACAGTCCATTCCGTACTGGCAGTTCCGCGTAGAATTGCATCTGGTTACGATTTTAATAGATTGGTTATTTTACTTGCCGTACTGGAAAAAAAGGGGAAAATTCCATTTTCTGCTGATGATGTATATCTCAATGTGGCAGGTGGCTATAAATTAAAAGAAACAGCAGCGGATTTATCAGTAGCACTGGCATTATTTTCCGTAAAGTATGATATACCTTTGAAAAAATTCTGTATGGCTTTAGGTGAAATTGGATTAACCGGTGAAATCCTCCCTGTTCCTAAGTTAAGCTTACGACTCAAAGAGGCGGTCAAAATGAATTTTACTGAATTTGTCCTCCCTACGAGGAATCAGGAAGAGGCTGAAAACTATTTTAAAGATAATCACCGGGAGGAATTACTCTCGCATGTGGTATTTATAAATCATTTGGAAGAGGCGATCCATTTTTTTAAATCACAGGTGTGAGATAAGAGAAAGGTTTGTTTTTCAATCCGTTATGATTGTGCTATTATAATTAAAATGTGTAAATGTAGTATTTCAGAAATCATTTTATGGAAACTAAAGAGGAATTTATAATATGCCGGAAAAAGTATTAAAGGCCATATTTATTCTGCTTTTTTCTGTATTGGGAATAGTGTTGTCTACCCAGACGGAACCGTTGCTTACCGCAGTCATTCCTAAAAACGTTTTGACCGAGACAATTTTGGGAATTACAATTTTATCATTGGGTGTCATGCTGATAGGCGGAATTTTAGGTGCACTTGTAGGACGAGTCATTTCGGGCTATTTGATTAGCAGTTTGTTTGCCTTTACATCCCGAGTCGAAAAATCACTGCTGCTTATATCGACACAGGATCTTATAATTGGTACTTTAGGATTATTTGCAGGGCTTATTATAGCTAATTTAGTTGGATTGGCGTTTGGCAGTATTCCATATATAGGTCCTTATGTATCTGTGGCTCTCAGTATAATTTTGGGATATATCGGAATGCACCTGACAATTTCCAAAAAGGCCGAAATTGCAGGATGGTTTCATTTCAAGGCAGAATCTGGTACAAAACAGAAAAAGAAAAAAGTAGGGAAACTGCTTGATACGAATATTATTATTGATGGACGTATTTTGAATATTTATCAGTCTGGTTTTTTAGAGGGGCCAATCATCGTTCCTGTTTTTGTGCTGGAAGAATTACAGAAAATTGCTGATTCAGCAGATGTATTGAAAAGAAATCGCGGACGTCGGGGATTGGATATTCTTAATCAGATAAAGAAGAAAAGCAAAGATGAACTGATTATTTTGACGGAAGATTTTGAGGAGATTAATGAAGTTGATTCTAAATTAGTAAAACTAGCGAGAACTCATGGCTATAAAATTATTACTAATGATTATAATCTAAATAAGGTTGCCGAATTACAAGGGGTTGCGGTATTAAATATCAATGAACTTATTATTGCATTAAAACCGGCTGTTATTCCGGGGGAAGAAGTGTATGTCCAATTAGTAAAAAATGGCAAGGAAGAAGGACAAGGTGTGGCGTTTTTAGATGATGGGACAATGATCGTGGTCGAAAATGGGAGCCAATTTATCGGACAGGAAATACCTGTTATTATTGCATCCGTCTTGCAAACAAAAGCCGGACAAATAATTTTCGCAAAAGCTAAATTAGAGAGTGGATATAATGAATAGCCTTGTCTTAGTAGCGGCGGGAGAGGGAACCCGTATAGGCGGCTCAATAAATAAACTGCTCATGGAGATGCATGGACATCCTTTAATCTGGTATACCTTTAAAAATATTTTAGACAGTAAACTACTAGATGAAATCGTCATTGTTGTGAAAGATACTGAAAAAAGTCAATTTCAACAGATTCTTTCAGAATTTAAACATGCCATTCCGATTAAATGGGGACAAGGTGGAAATACGCGTGTAGATTCTGTCATCAATGGAATTTCTCAAATATCTTCTAAATCGGAGAAACTCCTGATTCATGATGGAGCGCGTCCATTGGTCGGCGGAGACGCGATAGATCAAATTCTTAACAAGCTGGGGCCTGCGCATCCAGCCGTCATTTTTGCGCTTCCCTGTATAGATACAATGAAGGAGATAAACGATGAACAAGTGAAGAAAACGGTAGACCGTTCGAAACTTTATCGTGCCCAGACACCGCAAGGGGTGCTTACGGATTTGTACAAAAAAGCCTTATTGCAAATAAAGTCATTAGAGAATATAACAGATGATTCCTCGATATTTGAGGCGGTAAAGATTCCGGTCACAATTATTCCCGGACGCGAGAACTTTTTTAAAGTAACCACGACGGAAGATTGGAACCGCTTTAGCAATATGATATATCCAAGCAAAATACCAGCTTACATCAGAGTCGGAGAGGGGTATGACATCCATCGTTTTGAGATATCTCGCCCTTTATTTTTAGGTGGAATAAAAATTGCTGATTCTGGTGGATTATCGGGGCATTCCGATGCGGATGTTCTGATTCATGCGATTATGGATGCATTGCTGGGAGCTGCAGGACTACCTGATATAGGCCACTTTTTCCCTGATAGTGATGTCCGGTTTGATGGGGCATGCAGTTTGGAATTACTTAAACAGGTAAATCGGCACATTACGAAACAAAATTATTTGATCGGTAATATAGACAGTACGGTTATTGCAGAAAAACCCAAAATATCCGAGTATATAGAAGCAATGAAAGCCGTAATGTCTGCTGCGTTAAATATTTCAAAAAATCAAATCAATATAAAGGCCACGACGAATGAAAAATTAGGGGATATTGGCCGCGGGAAAGGTATTGCGGCACTTGCATCAGTCATATTATTCAGGAGGGAATATAATGAATAAAGAATTTAAAGTCCGTTTTGCTCCAAGTCCTACCGGTCCATTTCATATCGGCGGAGCAAGATCTGCATTATTTAACTGGTTAGTTGCTCGTCATCAAAATGGGAAGTTTTTAGTGCGCATTGAAGATACAGATCTGGCCCGTTCCACAAGAGAATCTGAAGAAAATATAAAAAAAGCGATGAAATGGCTTGGTTTGTATTGGGATGAAGGTATTGACGTAGGTGGTGAGAACGGACCTTATCGACAGACAGAAAGACTTCCACTTTATAATGCAGCTGTTCAGCGTCTCCTTGAGGAAGGGAAAGCTTATTATTGCTATTGTTCAGCGGATGAATTGGAGGAAAGCAGAAAGGAGCAGTTGAAGGAGGGGAAAACACCTATATATAATAACCATTGCAGCCATTTAACCGAAAAACAGATCGAACAATATAAGTCTGAGGGACGTAAACCCGCAATCCGCCTTCGCGTTCCTAAAGATGGTGTATTTGCGTTCGATGATATGGTTCGCGGGCATGTGGAATTTCAAGCAGCTGGTGTAGGTGATTTTATTATTGTTAAATCAGACGGAATCCCCGTTTATAATTTTGCGGTAGTCATTGATGACGCATCTATGGGAATTACCCATGTTATTCGTGCAGAAGAGCATTTATCTAATACCCCGCGTCAAATTGCTATATATCAGGCACTCGGATATGAAATCCCAAAATTTGGACATATATCTCTTATTCTCGGATCTGACCACAAAAAAATGAGCAAACGTCACGGAGCGACTTCTGTGGATGAATATCGTAAAATGGGATATCTCCCGGATGCAGTGGTTAATTACCTGGCTCTTCTTGGCTGGTCGCCTAAAGGTGAGCGGGAAATTTTCAGCCGGGAGGAACTCATTTCGGAATTTTCAATGAAACGTGTTTCTGCTAATGATGCAGTATTTGATATTGAAAAATTAAATTGGATTAATTTCCAATATATGAAGAAGTTATCGCCTGATGAACTTTTCCAGGTAGCACTGCCGTTTCTTGTTGAAGCGGGATATGTATCATTGCCGCTTTCTTTAGAACAGGAACAGTGGCTGAAAGATGTTGTATGGTTCGTCCGCGACCATTTGTACTATGGAGCACAAACGCCAGAAAATGTAAAAATATTTTTTGAGACACATCCTAAAATTACTGATGAAGAAAAGATTTCTATTATGAAACAGGAAAGCAGTGCCGTACTTATCCGTCAATTTGCTGATGCATTGGACGCATTGGATTCCTTTGATGAGGAGTCCATCAAAAAGTGCTTTTCACTCTTGATGAAGAAAACCGGAATTAAGGGAAAAGCGGCATTTGAACCTATAAGAATTGCGTTGACCGGAGAAACACATGGCCCTGGCTTATATACTATGATTGCTTTATTTGGGAAGAAGAAATCCGTACAGCTTTTAAAAGACAGCCTCCAATATTGTTAAAGTGTGATTTAAACTATTTCTGAAAAATATTTACCGGGAATTTTTATCTGATAACCAAGACCTCCGAATGGGGGTCTTGGTTTTAATCTGAAAGGGTTTTACTTTTATGAAACGGATATGAACAGGCTATTGACGCTTGCTTGGATAAATTATACAATCATACAAATATCTATACATATACGAAATAATATTAGGGGAGTTAATATTTAAATGGATTTTGAACTTATACAACGTGCATTGCCAATTCTGCTTATGGGTGCGGGGGTAACAATAGAAATTACTGCATTCAGCGTAGCAATAGGTTTTTTTATTGGTCTCTTTGTTGGGATTGCCCGTATATCGCAGTTTAAAATATTACGAATAATGGCAGCGGTTTACGCGGACTGTATACGTGGAACACCATTGCTGGTACAGATCTTTTTGATTTACTTTGCATTGCCCATGGCAATCGGTCAGCGGGTAGAACCTTTTATCGCAGCAGTCGCGGCTTGTGGAATAAATAGTGGTGCTTACGTTTCTGAAATTTTTCGCGCAGGAATTCAAGCCATTGATGTGGGACAAATGGAAGCTGGACGTTCATTGGGCCTCACCTGGTGGCAAACTATGCGTTTCATTATATTGCCACAAGCATTTAAAAATATTTTACCGCCTTTGGGAAATGAATTTATTGCAATGTTAAAAGATTCTTCTCTGGTGTCTGTTATCGGATTTGAGGAACTCACAAGACGCGGTCAATTGATTATTGCACAAACCTATGGTTCATTTGAAATTTGGATGACCGTAGCAGTTTTATATTTAATAATGACAATGGCGATTTCAAGGATTGTAGCATTTCTGGAAAAGAGATAATTATGGATGAAGAAAAATATATTATCGATATAAAGCATATAGGGAAAAAGTTTGGAAATTTAACTGTTTTAAAAGATATAAGTAGTAAAATCAAGAAAAATGAAGTAGTTGTCATTATAGGCCCTTCCGGTTCGGGAAAAAGCACTTTTTTACGATGCCTTAATGGATTGGAAACCGTTACATCAGGAGTTATTACTTTTGACGGGATGCCCTTGGATGGAGAAAAGCATCTTAATATTGTACGTACTGAGGTAGGAATGGTATTTCAAAAATTTAATTTATTTCCACATATGTCAGTGATACAAAATATTATGCTGGCTCCCATGAAGGTTCGGGGAATAAGGAAAGAAGAAGCCTATGAAAGAGGAATACAGTTACTTCGCAAAGTTGGACTTGAAGATAAAGCAAAATATAAGCCAAACCAATTGTCAGGAGGTCAGCAGCAACGCGTAGCCATTGCGAGAGCGCTTGCGATGAAACCAAAAGTTCTTTTGTTCGATGAGCCGACTTCTGCACTGGATCCGGAAATGGTTCATGAGGTGCTGGATGTCATGAAAGAAGTGGCGGAAGAAGGTATGACTATGGTAGTTGTTACGCATGAAATGGGCTTTGCCAAAGAAGTGGGTACAAGAATACTCTTTTTGGACAGCGGGATGATTTTGGAAGAAGGAACTCCGGAGGAGATTTTTAAAACCCCGAAAGAAGAAAGGACAAAATCTTTCCTGGCTCAAGTATTGTAAGGTGAAATATTATTTATCATTGACTCTATCTATGATTTGTGGTAATGTTAATTCGTGTCCGAATGGGGCAAAGTAGTAATATTTTTAGGAGGAACATTTTATGAAAGGTACAGTTAAGTGGTTCAGTGCAGACAAAGGCTTCGGCTTTATTGAAAGAGAAGAAGGCGGCGACGTTTTCGTTCATTACTCTGCAATTCAGACAGAAGGATTTAAAACACTGAGTGAAGGTCAGAAAGTAGACTTCGATATCATTGATGGTGCAAGAGGTCCTCAGGCTGCTAATGTAAAAGTGGTAGACTGATCACTTACTGAAGCTATAAAGCGTAGGTTTTTGATTCAAAAAGCAGGATCAAATTTTGATTCTGCTTTTCTATTGCCATTTAGTAAATTTTTCTTCTACACAGTTAATGTTTGGAGAGCATTTTATAAATAATTGGTATAATTAGCAGCAATTGTAATTTTCATTTTACATTCGTATCAAATACATTCAAATATCTAATAAAATAGACATCTAACCGATTATTATCAATTTGAAAATTTAGAGGAATATACTATAATAACTATAAAGAGCAGTACATAAATTGCTCATTCGTGAAAGGGGGATTTATTTATGGAATTGACAGTTAGAGGGAAAAATCTTGAAATCACAGAAGCTTTACGTACTTATGTAGAAAAACACACTGGAAAGATACAAAGATATTTTGATAAACCGATTAAAATCAATGTACTCCTTAGAATTTCAAACATGACTAAAACCTGTGAAGTAACTGCATTTGTGGATGGTGTTATTCTTCGTGGTGTTGAAAAATCTGATGATATGTATAAGTCTATTGACTTGGTTTTTGACAAGGTCGAACGTCAGATTCACAAATATAAAACCCGTTTGGCCAAACGTTTTAAAGAATCTAATGTTCTAAACAAACAGTTTGTCAGTGAGAAAGAATCCGTACCAGGCGAGAGTGAATTTGAGATTGTCAGACAAAAGCGTTTTACTATTAACCCAATGTCTCCGGAAGAAGCTATTTTACAAATGAATTTATTGGGGCACAATTTCTTTATGTTTTTTAATTCTGAAACAGAAGCGATGGCTGTCGTTTATCGCAGAGATGACGGAAAATACGGTTTAATTGATGCTGCAAAATAAGAATTAAATGAAGTGATTGAAAAAGGGCGGTTTTATCCGCTCTTTTTTGACTATATGTCTATGTTTTGCTAAAATATACTAGATATTCGTGTAAATGAAAATTGTTTTTGCTGGTAAGATAAGGAGTATTTTAATGTTCAATAAGTTTTTTGACCGTTTATTTAACGGTTCCAATGAACGTGATATAAAGAAAATGCGGCAGCTTGTGGAAGAAAAAATCAACCCGCAGGAATCAGCATTGAAGAAACTGAGTGATTCTTCTTTGGCAAATAAGACTAATGAGTTTAAGGCACGACTTGCAAAAGGTGAGACTTTGGATGATATTCTGCCAGATGCATTTGCTGTCATAAGAGAAGCTTCCCGCCGTGTGTTAGGAATGAGGCAGTTCGATGTCCAGCTTATCGGTGGTATTATTCTGCACCGTGGCAACATTGCAGAAATGGGTACGGGAGAAGGCAAGACTCTCGTCGCTACGGCACCGGTATATTTGAATGCATTAGAGGGCAAAGGGGCTCATGTTATTACTGTCAATGACTACTTGGCTAAGCGTGATAGTGAATGGATGGGGCAAGTATATAAATTCTTAGGATTATCGGTTGGCCTTATTGTGCATGATTTGGATTTTGAACAACGAAAAATTGCTTATAATTCAGATATTACTTATGGGACAAACAATGAATTCGGGTTTGATTATTTACGTGACAACATGGTGAGCAGTTTGGATCAAATGGTACAGCGGCCTCTCCATTATTGCTTAATTGACGAAGTAGATAGTATTCTCATTGATGAGGCACGTACGCCGCTTATTATTTCTGGCCCGGGCCAAAAATCTACAGATAATTATTATGTGATGTCTAAATTAGTTCCTCAACTTAAATTAGGAGAGGATTATACCATTGATGAAAAACAGAAAACTGTTGCACCGACTGAAGCCGGCGTGTCAAAAATGGAAAAAATGCTTAAGGTCGATAACCTTTATGATACAGATAATCTGGAACTGAATCATCTTTTTGTACAAGCACTGCGCGCACAGGCCATGATGGAGCGTGACCGTGATTATGTCGTTAAAGATGGAGAAGTTGTTATTGTTGATGAGTTTACAGGACGATTAATGTATGGCCGCCGGTACTCCGATGGACTACATCAAGCTATAGAAGCAAAAGAAGGATTGCAAGTACAACGTGAAAGCCAAACCTTAGCAACGATCACATTTCAAAACTATTTCAGAATGTATGATAAACTGGCAGGCATGACTGGAACGGCGAAAACAGAAGAACAGGAATTTATTAAAATCTACGGACTTGAAGTTTTCCAAGTTCCTACCAATAGACCTGTCCAACGAAAAGATCTGCCTGATGTTATTTTTAAGACGAAACGTGGCAAGTACAGGGCGGTTGTCCGTGAAATTGAAAGGCGCCACGCTACCGGGCAGCCAATGCTTATTGGTACAACGTCTATTGAACAGTCGGAACAACTGAGTCATATGCTGAAAGAGGCTGGTATTGTCCATAATGTATTAAATGCGAAATATCATGAACTAGAAGCACAAATTGTAGCACAGGCCGGGCAAAAAGGCCAAGTTACTATTGCGACCAACATGGCCGGTAGGGGAACTGATATTGTTTTAGGTGAAGGAGTATCCGAGCTGGGAGGTTTGGCAATCATCGGTACAGAACGTCACGAAAGCCGAAGGATTGACAATCAGCTGCGCGGACGTGCGGGCCGCCAGGGAGACCCCGGTTCCAGTCAATTTTTCTTGTCACTTGAGGATGACTTGCTCCGCATTTTTGGTGGAGATAACATCAAGAAGTTCATGGAAAAAATGGGACTGGAAGAGGATGAAGAAATCAGAAGCAGTATGGTTTCAAGCGCTATTCAGAAAGCCCAAAAGCGGGTAGAGGAAAGAAACTTTGATATCCGAAAATATGTGCTTGAATATGATGATGTTATGAATCAGCAGCGTAAAGTTGTTTATGAACAACGTCGTAAAATCCTTGAAGGCCAGGATATGAAAGACCAAATTTTAAATATGGTAGACATGCTTATCAATCATGGACTGGAAACATATGCGAATCCGAAGCTTTATCCGGAAGAATGGGATTTTGATGCACTGATAAAATATTGTGAAAAGTATTTTCTTGCCCCCGGTGAAGTTAAGCTTGATGAAATTGAGAATATGAGCCGCGAAGAAATTGGGCGGAAACTCATGGATATCGCGCATGAAACCTATGAAGCAAGGGAAAAATCCATTGGATCTTCCATGATGCGTGAATTGGAAAAGGCTGTCATGCTTAAGGTTGTTGATTCCAAGTGGATGGAACACTTGGATGATATGGATATGTTGAAAGAAGGAATTGGACTTCGTTCATATGGGCAGCGAAATCCGATTGTTGAATATAAGGTGGAAGCATTTAATATTTTCAGTGAAATGCAGCAGTCTATGATTGAAACAATCATTTTATATCTCTATCATATTCAAATCCAATTTACACCGAGTCCGGAAAATGATGCTCCTTCTAAAAAAGAAAGAATTGATTCTTCTGTGAATAATTCTGAAGTGAGCGAAAATGATAAATGATAATTTTTAATAGATAAAACTGAAAGTGAGATGATTAACAGATGTTGGAAGATTTGAAAAAAACATTGACAGAACTGCTTAAACATGAAAAAGAAATAAGGGATTCACTTTGACTTACCTCAATTAGAGGAGAAAATTAGAAGTTATGATGTAGAAATGAGTGATCCGTCTTTTTGGGAAAACGGAGACCATGCGAAAGAAATATCTCAAAAAGCTACTGAAGCAAAAGCTGCTTATGACACGTATACCCGCCTTTTTGCACGTGCAGAGAGCATAAAAGAATTGCTCGATATGGCCATTGAAGAAAATGACCAGGACATGGAAAGTGAACTGGAAGAAGAGATCCATGAGCTAAAAGATATATTAGACAAGAAGGAAATAGAACTGCTCCTAAACGATGAGTACGATGCCAATGATGCAATTATTACTTTTCATGCCGGGGCAGGCGGCACCGAAGCACAGGACTGGACTGAAATGCTGATTCGCATGTACATTAAATGGGCAGAGTCGGAGGGGTTTGTGCTGGAAGAATTGAACATGCTTCCCGGAGATGAAGCGGGTGTCAAAAGTGCAGAGTATATGGTTCGCGGGAAATTTGCCTATGGTTTATTGAAATCCGAGAAAGGCGTTCACCGCTTAGTTCGTATTTCTCCTTTTGACGCGGCAAAGCGGAGGCATACCTCTTTTTCTGCGGTTGATGTAATGCCTGAAATTGGTGACGATATAGAAATTGATTTGAATATGGCTGATGTACGTGTTGATTACTATCGTGCAAGCGGTGCAGGCGGTCAGCATATCAATAAAACAAGTTCTGCAGTGCGAATGACACATATTCCCACGGGAATTGTTGCAGCCTGTCAAAATGAACGTTCCCAGTTTCAAAATAAAGAACAGTGCCTGCGTTTGCTGAAAGCAAAATTGTTTGAACTGGAAATGCAGAAACGCGAACAGGTAAAAAAGGGGATTGAAGGTGAACAGCAGGCCATTGAATGGGGAAGTCAAATACGTTCTTATGTATTCCAGCCGTATACATTGGTGAAGGATAATCGTACCGGTATCGAAACGGGAAACATTCAATCAGTTATGGATGGAGGATTAAACCCATTCATTGAGGGATTCTTGAAGCATAAGAAGTTTAATAATGCGTAGTCCTTATCCCCGATTAATTTGAAGGATTGATTATGATAAAAACTTATCCGCATAATATATTTAAGATATTGGCCGCAATAATACTTCTCGGGGTAATAGCGGCGGGATACATTTCATGGCAGCGATACAATGTAGAAGCTCATGCGACTACTGTTGAAATGGTTTATGATTATAACAACATTTTAGAAAGCGCGTCTGTCGAAAGTACATCTGCAGACGAGCTCTTTTCCCTGTATAAAAGAAGTGGCATTACATCATTGGCTGTATATGATGAAACGCCGAAAAAACTTGCGGATCATGGATATATTGCAGTATATCATGGCTCAGAGCTTATATCGCATATGTCTAATCCGCTTATTCGTGGAAATCGTATTTATATTGCATCTACGAATACTTCTGAGGGTATAGAATATTTTGACGAACTCAAAGGGCAATTGAAACGTCTTTTAAGAAAAGATGATTTTCATATTATTCATTTAAACAACGAAGAATTGCTTGAAATAAATGCCAACTATGAACGCTTTTTAAATATGCCGCTTGGTATATTTAAGACTACTGTAAAAAAGGTGGAACAAACCGGATTATACATAGTTCTTCGGCCGATGAATGTTCCACATGCAACTCGTGAGGACATAGATCAATTTTTTAGTGTGGTTGATTCATCGGGAAAGATTAGTGCCATACTTTTCCAAGGAAAAGAAGCACTTGGTTACCCGGCACAATTGGAATATTTGTTGGGCGGACTCAAAGAGCGCCATTTACCTGTCGTTTTAATTGAAGCACAAAACCAACTCGGGTTTGAACGGCAGGAGGGAACTTTAACATTGTCCAATAAAGACGGCTATAATACTGTTCGTTTATATGCGATGTCTAAAGATGAATTGATTAAACTGGATCCTAAAGAAGCCGCATCACGTTTCTATGTCAGTACCATAGAACGTAATGTCCGGATGAATTTATTCCCTTCATATAAGTTTGCTGCCAATGGAGAAACTTTATCAGAGACAAATGCGCGATATATACACGATGTGACAAACCGGTTGGAAAAACATGGGTTCAATATCGGAAAAGCTTCCGTGATGGAGCCTTATTTCCCATCACGGATACTCCGAGCTGCATCTATAGCTGGAGCAGCCTCTCTTTGCGTGGTAGCAATTCTTTTAATTGTACCTTTTTTAGTTAAGTATGCATGGCCTATAGAAGTCATAGTATTCCTATTCACGCAGACCCTATATTGGACTGGTTATGAGGCCATTCTTCGGCAAGCTCTTGCATTGGGATGTGCGGTTGGTACACCTGTTATCGTGATGTCTTTATTTATGGATTATTGCGTGCAGAAAAAACAAAGTGCTTTTAAAAATATCGGATGGGGACATTTATTTATTGAAGCTGTATTGCTGCTTTGGGGATGCGGAATATTATCCTTAATCGGAGCAATTTATATCAGCGGGATCTTAAGTGATATCCGATTCTTTTTGGAGATGAATATCTTTAGGGGCGTTAAGTTAACTTTTATACTGCCTCTTATTTGTGTTTCTCTTATTTATATTCAAAGATTCCCGTTTTTTGGCAAAGTAGTTGTAACTGATAAAGATTTCATCGGTTTTGTAAAGAAATTTTGCCAAATTGACATTAAATTAGGCGTATTGGCACTTATCAGCCTATTGGGGATTATCGGATTTATATTTATCGGGCGCAGCGGAAATAATGGGGCACCTGTACCTTCGTTTGAAATTTCATTAAGACGTTTTCTTGAAGATATTATGTATGCCCGCCCACGGGAAAAGGAATTCCTGTTCGGGCATCCAGCCATTTTAGCATCATTGGCTGCACTTTATCATCGGTGGCCACAAATTTTACATTATTTTTTAGTTATTGCGATAACGATCGGACAGGGATCCATGGTTGAAACATTTGCTCATATGAGAAGTCCTTTTATCTTAAGTCTAATTAGAGGTATTGATGGATTAGTCGCAGGAACAGCAGTAATGATTATCGTGTTAGCCGGACTCATTATTCTGACACATATAACCGAGTTTTTCGGAGAACGTTATGGAAAAGAATAATATCGTAATTTCCGGATACTATGGATTTAGCAATGCCGGAGATGAGGCCATGTTGTTTGCTGTTCTTCGTGCATTGCATTATGATCCAAAACGTATGCGAATCACTGTTATATCCGGTGATCCCAGACGTACAGAGAATACATTTCGCGTTCATGCGGTATCCCGCTTTGACGGATATTCGATTTTGAAAAGTGTTTATCAATCCGATTTGTTAATCAGCGGCGGCGGAAGCCTGCTTCAGGATGTGACAAGCTGGAAAAGCATGATGTATTACCTGAGTATTATAGGGATGGGAATATTTTTCCGAAAGAAAGTATTTCTTTACTCCCAAGGAATAGGACCGGTCAGATATCATTGGGGACGATGGATTTTGCGTACAGTAATGAACCATGTTGATGCTATAACCGTCCGTGATAGTGAGTCAAAATTTTTTTTGGAACAACTTGGTGTAAAAAACAGGATTTATTACACTGCGGATGCAGTCTTATCCCTATCTCCGGTACCGCATGATATAGGAAGAGAGATTTTAAGAAAGAATCATATTCCCACGAATAAAAAATTGATAGGCATTTCCATTCGGCGGTGGATGAATACTGAAGTATGGACGGAGCAACTAAAAAACTACATTATCAAAATAAACGGGAAAGAAGAATATAATTTTGTCTTCATTCCCATGCAGTTTCCGGAAGACTACAAAACAGCAAAAGAATTCTGTGATAAAATCCCACACACGTTCATCCTTTCCCATTCATATGGAACGGAGGAGTTAATGTCCCTTATCGGGAATTTGAATCTTCTTATTGGAATAAGGCTTCATGCCCTGATTTTTGCGGCTTTAATGCATGTTCCTTTTATTGGTATTTCCTATGATCCTAAAATAGATAGTTTTCTGCAGGCAGTCAATGAAAAAGCAATATTTGGATTAGATGATTTTGATGAAGACAAGTTGTGCGTAAAATCTTCCCAATTATTAGCTTTGCCCAAAGCGGCCTATAATTGGGAAGCTGTAGATATACTCAGAAATAAAGCATGCGAAACAATAAAAATCTTAGAAGAAGTTGCTCAACCAAGGGGGTAAATGATGAATCAACTAACCATGGAAGAAATAAAGTTACTTAATGAAAAAGCAAAAAATATCAGAATCGACATTTTAAAGGCCATTACAAAGGCAAATTCTGGGCATACCGGCGGCTCTCTTTCTATTGCGGGTCTACTGACATTACTTTTTTTTCATGAGATGAATATCAATCCGGCAAATCCCAAGATGGAAAATCGAGACCGTCTGGTCATATCCAAAGGACATGGTGCTCCTGCATTGTATGCTGTTTTAGCCGAGAAAGGATATTTTTCTAAAGAAGAACTGGATTTTTTGCGGCAGATTAATCATATGCTGCAGGGACACCCCGATATGAAACATACCCCTGGTGTGGATATGACAACCGGATCACTGGGACAGGGATTTAGCGCTGCTTGCGGAATGGCACTGGCTGCCAAAATGGATCATGCGGATTGGCGTGTTTATACTATATTGGGAGATGGTGAGCTTGAAGAGGGGCAAATTTGGGAGGCGGCGATGTATGCGGCTCATTACAAATTAGATCATCTGACCGCTTTTATCGATAATAATGGATTACAGATTGATGGAGCTATCACGGATGTAATGTCATCACTTCCCATTGATAAGAAATTCAGTGCTTTTGGATGGCATGTTATTACTGTGAACGGGCATAATATGGCTGAGCTCCATAACGCAATTGAAGAAGCAAGAAATATTAAAGGAAAACCCACAATGATTATTATGAAAACAGTTAAAGGAAAGGGGATTCCCGAAATAGAAGGGAAAGCATCCTGGCATGGAAAAGCACCTTCAAGTGAAGAATGTGAGCGTTTTGTGAAAATGCTGGAGGCGGAATAATGGGTAAAGCGACACGTGATGCATATGGTGAAACTTTAAAAAGATTAGGAAGCACTCATCCTGATATCGTAGTTTTAGATGCGGATTTATCAGAGTCTACAAAAACATCCATATTTGCAAAAAAATTTCCTGATAGATTTTTTGATACAGGTATTGCCGAAGAAAATATGATTGGTATCGCTGCAGGCCTGGCAACGACAGGAAAGGTTCCGTTTGCTTCCACCTTTGCCGTATTCGGTGCAGGCAGAGCCTACGAACAAATTAGAAATTCCATATGTTATCCGAATTTAAATGTAAAAATAGCTGTAACCCATGCCGGATTAACGGTGGGTGAAGATGGCGCTACACATCAGATGTTAGAAGATATAGCGCTGATGCGTGCATTGCCCAATATGACAGTTATAGTTCCGGCCGATGCCGCAGAAACAGAAGCGGCTGTAAGATGGGCAGCGGACTATAATGGGCCGGTATATATCCGTATGGGAAGAGCCAAATGTGATGATATCATGGATCCAAAGGTAATTTTTTCTCCCGGAAAGAGTGTTGTACTGAAAGACGGACATGATGTGGCTATCGTTGCTTGTGGGATTATGGTGTCTAAGGCACTTCGTGCTGCTGAAAGTTTAGAAGGAAAAGGGGTATCAGCCCGTGTAATTAATTTAAGCTCTATTAAGCCGATTGATGTCAAAACAATCATAAAAGCCGCGAAAGATACCGGTGCAATCCTTACTTGTGAAGAGCATACAATTATGGGGGGATTAGGAAGCGCAGTGGCGGAAGTGGTTTGCAAAAATAATCCGGTTCCAATGGGAATGGTTGGTACCGAAGATACTTTCGGTGAATCAGGAAAAGCAGAAGACCTTCTTGAAAAATATGGACTTACTGTTAAACATATTGAAGAAGAAGCTATTCGTCTCTTAGAGAGGAAATAAGAATGATTACTTTTGAAAATGTATCCTTGCAATATGATGCCAGACATACGGCGCTTCGTGATATAAATATACAAATCGGTAAAGGTGAATTTGTTTTTGTTGTTGGGCCAAGCGGTGCAGGAAAATCTACTTTTGTTCGAATTATTACTCACGAACTTGTTCCGGAACAAGGTACGGTGTTTGTTAATGGATTAAAAATCAATGACTTAAAACAAAGTAAAGTCCCTTATTATCGTCGTACTTTGGGAATTGTTTTCCAGGATTTCCGACTCTTAACGGAAAAAACTGTTTTTGAAAATATTGCTTTTGTTTTGCGGGTTACCGGAGCCAAAAGTGCGGAGATCCGTGAAAAGGTAAATCGTGTACTTGATCTGGTCGGTCTTAAAGGCCGAGCAAATGAACTGCCCACCAAACTGTCCGGCGGAGAGCAGCAGCGAGTCGCCATTGCAAGAGCTCTTGTCAATCAACCCGTACTTTTAATTGCCGATGAACCTACGGGGAATCTTGACCCTGTAACTTCTGAGGATATTATGAAGCTTTTTAATGAGATTAACCATATGGGGACAACTATTATCATGGTTACGCACAATAAAGAGCTGGTTAATTCCATGCATAAACGCGTTGTCAGCATAGAAGAAGGACATATAATAAGTGACGTAAAAAAAGGAGGTTATGATCTCCATGTTTAGTTCTTTAAGATATTTTTGGAGTGAAGCTTTCAAGTCGTTGTTTCGCAATCAATTCATGGCGATTGCCTCTGTACTTACCGTAACTGTATCTATGTTCATACTGGGCGGTTTTCTTTGCGTAGTGTTAAATATCAACCACATGGCATCCTACCTTGAAAATCAGGTAGAAATGACTGTCTATTTAAAAGAAGGCCTCCGGACAGAACAGGTTATGGATGTCGGCGCCCATCTCAAAAAACTTCCCGGCATAAAAGAAATCAGTTTTACGAATAAAGATCAGGCCATGGCAGATTTTAAAGAGCGCATGGGAAATCAGTCCGCTTTGCTGGATTCTATCAACGGGAATCCGCTTCCCGCCTCTTACCAGGTATCCTTTTATTCTCCGAATGAATTAAAAGCGGCAGTAGATATCGCTAAAACTTATTCATCGGTTGATGCAGTCCAATATGGACAAGATATCATTGACCAACTTTACAAAATTGCACAAATTATCCGTATAAGCGGGATTATGCTTATTTTATTTCTTGCCGGGGCAGAGTTATTTATTATTTCCAATACGATCCGTTTAACAGTTTTCGCGCGGCGTCGTGAAATACAAATTATGAAATATGTGGGGGCAACAAATGGGTTTATTCGTTGGCCGTTCCTTTTTGAAGGAATGATTATCGGTTTTATCGGTTCAAGTATCGCTTCACTTATTTTGTGGCTCGGATATAATGTCATATTGGATGAAATTGCTGAAGCAGGTTTAGTCTTTATTCCTTTAATATCACTATGGCCATTTATGATGTATGTTGTACTTATTCTGATGGCCGCCGGAATTCTGATAGGCGGATCAGGAAGTGCGATTTCGTTGCGTAAATATATGAAGGTCTAAAACATGAAATATAATCGTTGTATGTCGGCAGCTTTAATTTCTGCAATACTTTTTGGAGCTGTCACGCCTGTTGCTGCTGATGAGTTGAATGACAAACTCCAGAATTTACAAGATCAAATAGATGAATCTCGTGCCAAGCAGCAAAGCTGGCAGGAGGTCATCAATGAAATAGCCGGGAAACTTCGTACTATACAAATAGAATTGGATGAAGCAAATCGAAAACTCAAAGCCATTCAGGCAGAACAGTCAGCCGTCAATTTACAGATAAAACAAACGGAAGAAGAGATTAAAAAAGCGGAAGCTTACCTGAAACAGCGCCAGGAAATTCTAAATAAGCGTGTACGGTCTATCTATATGTATGGACAATTAAGTTACCTTGAGGTAATTACCGGGGCAAAGAGTTTCAGTGATTTTGCGAACAGACTTGAACTTTTAAAACGGATCATTCATTCGGATTTTAACCTTATTATCGAAATACAGAAACAAAAAGCAGTAATCGAAGCGAAAAAAGCAGAACTTGAAGAACAGAAAGCCCGTTTGGATGCATTGGCGGCGGAAGCACAAAAGGCTCAAGATGAAGTTGTTGCAAAAAAAGCACAGCAGCAAAAAATCATGGATGAGGCAAGAAGTGAAAAAGAAGCTGCAGCACAAATGGAGGCAGATTTGATTGCTGAAAGTAATAATGTCCGTGAAATGATTCAAAACAGAATCAGGCAGCAGCAATCCGGTGGTATAGATACTCCTGTTGTACATGGAACGGGCGTCTTTATCTGGCCTTGTAATGGTCCGATTACCTCACCATTCGGATATAGGACGCATCCTATTTTCGGAACAACTATTTACCATGCCGGAATTGATATCGGTGTAGATTATGGAACACCAATCCATGCAGCAGATGGTGGTACGGTCATAGCGGCAGAATGGTATGGTGGATATGGTAATGCGGTTATTATTGATCATGGAAATGGATTGCAGAGCTTGTATGGGCATAATAGTTCATTAACCGTATCTGTCGGTGAAACAGTTTCACAAGGGCAGGTTATCGCTTATGCCGGATCCACAGGCTATTCCACAGGGCCTCATTGCCATTTTGAGGTTCGTCAAAATGGTGAGGCAGTTGATCCCATGGGTTATTTATAATGCTCAAGTTTGTTTTGAGAAATATGAATAAGATTCTGTTTTGGCTTGGATCTGTCATACTCACCGCTATATTGCTTGTTTTGGGCAGCTTGTACATGTTTACAGACTCTCCTTCTTCATTGATGAAATTTCTATTTACATATCAGGCTGTTAAAGAAAATTATTTTCATGAAGTAACTGATGACGTGCTTTTTGAAGGAGCTTCAAACGGGATGGTTTCCGCTCTGGATGATCCTCATTCAATGATTCTTAGCGGGGATAAATATGAAAGTTTCATGCAATCTACCAGTGGTGAATATGGTGGAATCGGTGTAGTTATAGGTGCCGATCAGAAAAATGTTACCCGGATTATTTCTGTGTTTCCCGGTAGCAGTGCGGAAAAAAATGGTTTACAGTCCGGAGATATTATTAAGCGGGTAAATAATGAAGATGTTTCAGCACTAAGTTTATCGGAAGTTTCTGACCGGGTCCGCGGAGAAGCGGGAACGAGAGTATCCCTTCTGGTTGAACGTGAAAATGAAGAAAAATTATTTTGGGTTGAACGCTCAAATGTTTCCATGCCAACAGTGCAAAGCCGTCTTATAGATAAAAACATAGGCTATATTCATATCTTTTCATTTGCAAAACATACAGATGAAGAATTTGAAAAGCAATTGGCAAGCATAAGGGCGCAGGGAGCTGATCGGTTAATTATCGATCTTCGGATGAATCCGGGTGGATTGGTTGATACGGTGATATCCATCATGAATCAGATATTAACCAAGGGCAGAGTTCTCAGCTACCACACCAGAAATGGCGATGACAGAACCTTTGATATCACAGGTATAGAAACTCCGCTACCGATGGTAATTTTGATTGATAGAAACAGTGCCAGTGCCTCTGAAATCTTGGCTGGCGCAGTGCAAGATAAAAAAGAAGGAATTATCATTGGTGAAACGAGTTATGGCAAAGGAACCGTACAATCCGTTATCCAAAATGGAAATAAGTCAGCGTTGAAAATTTCTATTGCAGAATATCGCACAGCTGCCGGGCGGATTATTGATAAAACAGGCATCACCCCTGATATTGCCATAAAGCAGACCGGACATGTTTTTAAGCAAGAAGATGACAACGTTCTTAAAAAAGCAATAGAAGTTTTATCTCAATAAACTGGAAGCTGCGAGCGAAATCATAGTAATAAATTTCGTTTACAGCTTTTATCTTCATAAGGAATCCTGAAAATATGACAGATAAAGTATTTTTCGGGTATAATAAAAGTAATCAATTATATAACAATGAGGTACTTATGTTTATAGACAAGGCGAAAATTATTGTAATTTCCGGTGCCGGCGGAGATGGTATGGTTTCTTTCCGAAGAGAGAAATATGTTCCCCGCGGGGGACCAAGCGGTGGCGACGGCGGTAAAGGCGGATCCGTTTTTATAAGAGCAACTCCTGAATTGAATACGCTTATGAATTTCCGGCGTAAACGAAAATTCGCCGCTGCAAAAGGTGAGAATGGCGGTGCCAAAGAAATGTTCGGCAAAAGCGGAGATGATATTTTTATTGACGTACCGCTGGGAACAATGGTATATGACCAAAGCACAAATGAACTTTTGGCAGATATAACACATGACAAACAAGAAGTTCTCATCGCTAAGGGAGGGAATGGCGGACGTGGAAATTCCCATTTTGCAACCAGTGCTGTACGAGCTCCTGCTTATGCAGAAAAAGGAGAACCTGGTGAAGAGAAAGAGATCCGCCTGGAATTAAAAGTACTTGCGGATGTAGGATTACTTGGATTTCCCAGCGTAGGCAAGTCAAGCTTGATCAGAAAGGTCTCCGGCGCCCGGCCGGAAGTAGCGGCTTACCACTTCACGACTTTGACACCCAGTCTCGGTGTCGTCAATCTTGATGAAATCAGATCTTTTGTAATGGCGGATATTCCGGGATTAATAGAAGGCGCCAGTGAAGGCACTGGTCTTGGGTATGAGTTTCTTCGCCATGTAGAACGAAGCAAGGTTCTGATTCATGTCCTTGATGCTGCCGGAAGCGAAGGACGGGACCCGTATAAAGATTTCCATATCATCAATAATGAGTTAGAAATATATAGTCCTGCTCTTGCAGCAAAAAAACAAATCGTGGCCGCTAATAAAATTGATTTGATTGCAGAAAGCAATATATTGCAGGAACTCCGCCGGAAAATAGAAGCAGAAGGCTATCAATTTTTTCCTATCTGTACATTAACCGGAGAAGGAATTAACCCTCTTTTGGAGGCTGCTTGGAAAATATTACAGGAAACACCTGCTGTGGAATTTGCACCAACGGAAATGACAATTATATATGAATCACCGAAAAATGAGTTTATTATTGAACAAGATCAGGGAGTATTTTCAATAAAGGGGAAACGTGTCGAAAAATTGATTGCCATGACCGATTTTGATAATCCGGTATCTTTGCGGCGTTTTGAAAGAGCCTGGAAATTTATGGGACTTGATAAACTTTTGAAAAAAGAGGGTATTCAAGAAGGTGATACCGTGAATCTCTATGGTGTAGAATTTTCTTTTTCAGACAAGAAAGGATGCTCTGATATACCGGGTGAAAGTGAGGGCAAATCATGCTGACTGGCAAGCAAAAACAATATTTAAAAGGTACTGCAGTAGATTTTTCGGCTGTAGTTCAAATTGGTAAAGAGGGAATTACGGATAATGTAATCAACAGTGTAACCGAAGCACTGGCTGCCAGAGAATTAATTAAAGTTAAAATTAATCAGAATTCTGCCGAAAATATCCGTAAGGCAGCAAAACTCCTTTCGGAAGAATCGGGATGTGAAATCGTACAGATTATAGGAAGAAACTGTATTCTTTTCAAGCAGAAGGACAAAAAATCTCATTATGATCTCCCCTGAGAATATCGTAAAAGCTAAAAAGAAAAAACGAATAGTCATTAAGGTGGGAACAAGTTCCCTGACACAGCCCAATGGTAAAGTAAATATTTATTTTATTGATCATTTGGCACGACAGATTTCTGATTTAAGTAATAGAGATATGGATGTTATTCTTGTATCTTCCGGTGCGATCGGTATCGGCATGCCGGTATTGGGGTTTGAACATAAACCGGATTATCTTCCTTATAGGCAGGCATGTGCTGCAGTTGGACAGAATATTTTAATGGGTCTTTACGGCAAATGTTTTCACGATTACGGTAAAACCGTGGCACAACTTCTGATGACAAAAGGAGATGCACTAAATACCAAGCGGTATATGCATATGAAAGGAGCGCTTTCCGCATTGCTGGAATTAGGTGTAATTCCTATCATTAATGAAAATGATGCGGTTACAGTAGATGAAATAAAAATAGGAGATAATGATACCCTTTCCGCTATTGTCGCCAGTGTTGCAGAAGCGGATCTGCTCATTCTTCTTTCTGATATCAAAGGACTATATGATAAAGATCCCCATGAGTTTGCAGATGCGCACTTAATACATGATGTCCCCCATTTTACCAGGGAGCTTTTCAATGTTGCCGGTGGCGCCGGTTCTGCCCGCGGTACCGGTGGAATGTATACTAAACTGCTTGCAGCAGAAATATGTGTACATTCCGGTATAGATATGGTTATTGCCAAAAGTGATGCAAAGGAAATTTTACAGCGTATCATATCTGGGGAATCCATAGGTACTTTTTTTCATGCAGAAAATGTCCATCCACAAATGAAGCGAAGAGAAATCATTATCGGCTCAAATGTGAGAGGAAAAATATTTATTGATAAAGGCTGTAGTGAAGCTATATTAAACAAAGGTTCCAGTTTGCTTGCTATCGGTATTACAAAAATAGAGGGAATCTTCTCCGAGGGGGATGCAGTTTCCTTATTTTATGAAAACCATGAGATTGCACGAGGAATTTCACATTATGGAAGTGTTGAGCTGGCTCAAATCAAAGGCCTTCATACGAAAGAAATGAGAAATGCACTGGGCACTCCGCCACCATATGATACCGTTATTCATAGAGATAATCTATTGGTAATGCGTTAAAATGAATTTGACTTATAAGTTAAAGCGCTTGATATATTATTATATGTATACGCCAAAAGGAAAATTTGAACTCAGTCATATACGAAGTCTATTTCTTTTCATTTTGATATGTGTAATTATTCTGGAAGTGATGTTGTATTTATGGCTAAATGCATAGGTGTATTTGGCGGTTCTTTTAACCCGTTACATATAGGACATCTCATTGTTGCAGAAGCAGCCTGGCAAGAATTTAACTTAGAACAGGTTGTATTTGTGCCAACCGGTGACACTCCTCACAAAAATATGCACCATATCAGTAAAATAGATCGCTTTGAAATGGTAAAGATGGCGATAAAAGAAAATCCTCACTTTTCTATTTCATCTATAGAAATAGAACGAAAAGGTCTTTCTTATACGGTGGATACTATTAAGCAGCTACATGCTGAATGGGGAAGTGAATATGATATATATTTCATCGCCGGAACGGATGCCGTTGCTGATATGCCAACGTGGAAGTATAATGAGGAATTACTTGATTCCTGTCACTTTATTTGTGCAAGCCGCCCAAGTTCTGAAGAAAGGATAAAACAAGCCGTTGCTTATTTTGGGAAAAAAGGCTGCGAAAAAATTCATTTTCTGCGTACACCTGAATTGGAAATATCATCTACTATTTTACGGAAGTGGATTGCTTCAAATCGTTCTGTAAAATATATGATTCCCGATTCGGTTATCCAGTATATTAATATTCATAATCTTTATAAGGATGAAGAATGAAACTAACAGATATAAAGAAAGACTTAAAAAATAGATTGTCTGAACGGCGGTATGTTCATTCGGCAGGAGTTGCCGCTTCTGCCTATATACTGGCTGAGAAATACGGATATAATCCAAAAAAAGCGGAATTAGCCGGTTGGCTCCATGACTGTGCAAAAGAAATGAAACTTGAAGAAATGCAGGGTATTATTGATGAACAAAATCTGCAAGTCGATGAATATATGCGTTCAAGTCGTGCCCTTTTGCATGGACCGGCTGGAAGCATCATGGCAAAAACTGTTTATGGAATAAAAGATAGAGATATCCAGAATTCCATCTTTTTCCATACGACAGGACGTCCTCAAATGGAATTATTGGATAAAATAATTTTTTTGGCAGATTATATAGAACCGAGTCGTGATTTTCCCGGCATAAATATTATCAGAAGGAATGCTCAAAAAAATTTGGATGCAGCCGTTTTGTCCGCTTATGACGCAACAATCCGTCACTTATTGGACCAAAAAGAGTATATCTATGAATTAACCTTTTTGGGTCGCAATGATTTAATTAAACACATGGGAAATAAATGAAGAAACAGAGGAACATAAAAAGAAAAAGTAAAATTCGCTATGGAAAACTCTTCCTGTTTATAAGTGCGTTGGTTACCGTTTTATTTTTGTTATCTATGGCAATTTTTCGTGGAATTCATTATATTTTGAACGATTTTCATGGGGAAGATAATCCCAAACCAGTATATTACCTCCTTGTAGGAACAGATGCTCAATCTACAGCCCAAGCAGATTTTGTCATGATTGCATCTATCGATAGCAATTCTAAAAAGGTAACGCTAATCTCAATTCCGGGAAACACCAAGATTGGGAAAGATGAAAAAAACAATATGACATTGAAATCATCTTTTTCTGAAGGAAATGGGGAAGAAATACAAAGTGCGGTAGAAAATTTATTGCACATTAGAATTAGTCAATATGCAGTATTTGATTACCATGCCTTCAAAAATTTAATTGATAAAACCGGTAATATTGAACTGTATGTAGAAAGGCCCATGTCACACGATGACGAAAACGGCGTTTCAGATATTTGGCTGCACAGGGGATATCAGTCACTTGATGCGGAAAAAGCTTTATCCTATATGCGTTATATAGATGCTTTTGATGGCGAGATCGGTCGCATCCAACGGGAAGAGCGCTTTATTAAAGCAATGATTAGCCAAATGCAGAAAAACTTTTCCTTTGTAAATTGGCTATATGCAAAGTATTATTGGAAGGCGGCAGAAACAAATATAACCTCATCGGATGCAGCGTCTATTGCCTATGAATTAACTAAAATTCCTATAGAAGACATACGTTTCATCATATTGCCGGGGGAAATGCACAGAATAGATAAACAAAATATATGGATAGTAAACCCGGTGGAAATACAAAAAATTATTGGTGTAACTCTTGGACAGAGTAATGAGTAAGGAGAATATAAATTATGGAGAAAACGTTAGAATTAATTTGTGAAGCACTATCAAATAAAAAAGGGGTATTGATTAAAATATTGGACGTAAAAGATTTGACATCTATTGCAGACTATTTCATTATTTCATCTGTAATGAATAAAAAGCAGGCCCAGGCATCAGCGGATGAAGTGGAAGAAAAACTGGAAGAAGCCGGAATCAAAGCTATTCGCAAAGAGGGTTATCGGGAAGGGGACTGGATTCTCATGGATTTTGGAGATGTTATTGTTCATATATTTACCGATGAAGAGCGTCAGCATTATGACTTTGATTCACTTTGGAAGGATGCGCCTTCAGAGGATTATTCGCAAAATAAAAATGATAAATAAAATGATAAGCCCTGAAATAAACGTTCCTGCGCTGAAAGAAAATTCCATTGTAGAGCTTCCTGTATCCCGCATCGTGTCTTTTGGCGCATTTTTATCAGCACAAACAGGAAATAATGCCGATGATATCCTATTACATAATGGACAACAAACGTCTGAGATTAAAGAAGGTGATATCGTCAAAGTTTTTCTATATCACGATCCTAAACATCGCCTTACTGCAAGCATGAGACTTCCCAAACTTGAAATAGGGGAGGTCGGGTATGCAGAAGTCATTATGACTACTCGTTTTGGTGCTTTTGTTGATGTGGGAACCGAACGCGGGATATTTCTTCCTTATTCAGAAATGATTGAACCAGTTCAAAAAGGGCAGAAAATTTGGATAAAACTGTATGAAGATAAAACGGGACGTCTTGCCGTAACAACACATGTTGAAGAAGATATCAGACGTTTGGCACGTCCTTGCAAGGAACTCAACGTGGGTGATAAAATAACCGGAACTGTCTATAACATAACCCGACAGGGAATCTTTATTATAACAAGAGAACGGTGGATAGGATTCTTACATAACAGTAACATAAATACAGTTATCAAATTAGGCCAGGAGCTCATCGGAAGAATTACCTTTATTCGTGAAGACGGACATGTCAACATTTCTCTCCGCCAAACGAAAGAAAGGGAAATGAATCACGATATGGCAGTATTGATTGATTGTATGAATCAACATAATGGACTATTGCCATATACAGATAAAAGCGATTCTAAACTTATAAAACTCAATTTGAGGATGAGTAAGTCTGCATTCAAAAGAGCAGTAGGACATCTTCTGAAAACTAATCAAATCATAATGACTGAAGGTAAAATTCGATTAAAAAGATAACAAAAAAAGATGTGCCTGCAACAATCCGCAGATACATCTCTTTTTTGGTTATAAACAGGTGGCAATCAATAATGCCTGTATAAACCAATAACTTTCCCTCGAATCTTTACGTCTCGCGAAATAATCGGTTCATAATCATCATTTTCCGGTTGTAAACGAATATGATCAGCTTCGCGGAAAAAACGTTTAACCGTTGCGTCATCATTACCGACTAATGCCACTACGATATCACCATTACGAGCAGTTTCCTGTTCAGCAACAATCAAATAATCACCTTCTTGAATACCAGCGTTAATCATACTGTCTCCGCGGACAACAAGCATAAAACAATTAGTATCACTGCCAACCAATTCTGCAGGCAATGGAAAAACAGTCTCAATTTGTTCATCTGCGAAAACGGGATCACCGGCACGAACTGCACCGACCATAGGCATGGGAAGCATTTTCTTTCTATGCCAGGCCTGATCATTGATTACTTCAATAGCACGTGAACTGGATGGATCTTTTTTGATCATACCTAAATCAGAAAGACGTGACAAATATCCATGAACGGTGGATGTAGAACGCAAGCCAACTGCTGTACAAATTTCACGAACCGTGGGGGGAAATCCGTCCTCCCATGTCTTTTTGCGAATATAATCCAGTATGCTTCGTTCTCGAGTTGTTAATTCTCTTTGGAGACCTAATTTCTTGCCCAAGATTGGATACTCCTTTCACCTTTCATTTTAATATCAGGTAATTCTATAATATTTAATTTAATTATAACGTAATAAAATTAATAAATCAAACAAAAGTTCACCCTTATTGCGTTGTGGAGGAAAAGTTAGGGCTAATAACAAATCAAATATAGATTCCCTATTGACCAAACATTTATTCTATTATATTATTTATACAGAAAATATGTTCTGCAAAAATATGTTCTGTTTTGAGAGCAAAGGGGAAAATGATTATGGGTAAAGTTTTATTTTTATTTATCACAGCGGTCTTATTATGCGGTTGGGGAGTCAATGCATCAGTTCTATCGGACAATTATGTCTATAAAGAAATTATTATTAAAGAGAATGATACCTTATGGGATATAGCGGCAAAGGAAACCGATAACCGCATGGATATCAGAGAATACATATATACAGTTAAACGGTTAAATGCTATAAAAAATTCAGGTAACTTAGTTCCCGGTCAAACAATACGTTTGCCAATGATATCCAAGTAATTATATATGGAAAGCCAAGAACGCATGTTCTTTTGACATTTTGTGCTGTCATATGAACATACGTTCTTTATTTTTTTGAAATAAGAAGTCTCATCCTTTATCGTTCTTCTGAAATATCATTGTAATCGGGTTATTTGTAAATAAATCAGCTTCATTAATATAGTGCCGTACCATTTCAACAGAACGATGACGTGTCTGTTTCATAATTAGACGTTCTTCTACACCGTGAAGTGCTGCATAAGTTGCAAAACCGTGTCTTAAACTATGAGCACCATATAATTCAACAGGCAGGCCGATAAGCTCAATATATTTCTTTACAAGCAAATTAATACTTTTATCACTTAACCTGTGGGATGAAAGTCTTCCGTTTTTCAGGATTCTTCTGAATAATGGCCCGGAAGTAATTTGAGCCTCTTGAATCCATTTATTAAGAGCAACAATAGCGCACATATTAGGATTCTTTAAGTAGGGGATACCGACCTGTTGCCCGACTTGTTCCTGATCGGTTTTAGAATGTTTTAAGGTGACAATAATTCCCTGTGGATATCTGGTGATGTCTTCAAAATCCAAGCCGGAAAGTTCACTTCTTCTAAACGCCCCCAGGAAACCTAAGAGGAGAATCGCCTTATCCCTTATTCCTGACAGGCTGTCAGTATCTATGTAAGAAATCATTTGCTCCAATTCTTCCCAGTAAATAGGAGTCTTACCCTTTTGCATAGCACCCTTCGTCCGTGTAAGACCAATCATGGTTTCCCTGACAATCCAGACTCGACAGGGATTTTGTTCAGAAAATCCGGCTGCATTATAATTTTCTGAAATAGCGCTTATGCGACGTCTGATTGTAGAAATTTTTGCATAATCAGCTAAATCATTAATATAATTTACAATCGTTTCTACGGTGGCAGGGAAGGCCGATACCTTATGATATTTACACCAGTCACAAAAATCATTCCAGTCTGATTCATAAGCATCAACGGTATTTACCGCTTTTGTTTCGGAGAGCGTTTCTTTACTTTTATCAGACAGTCTTAAATTATCTTTTGTCTGGATGATATTCCGTAAATAAAAATGTTTTTCAGGCACTTACATTCCTCCATATATCAAAATAATATAGCCGTTTTAGTTCCGATAATTTAATGTTAATTACAAAAGCAGATGAATACTGATAATATCTTATGTTTGCCGTCCTGCTTGCCGTCCGCGGGGAAATGAAGACGGCAGATTATAGCGCTTTGTCCATCAAATCAGCGACAAGGCGCTTTCTTTTGTCCAAAACATGAGAATAGTATTTTGCGGTCGTCACTATGCTGTTGTGGCCAAGTTGTTTGGAAACCAATTCAAGATCGGCTCCTGCTTCAAGCATATTCGTGGCGTATGTGTGGCGGAGCGTGTGGAAGGAGCCGAAACCAAAGTTATTTTTGCACCAGGTGTTAAAGTATCTTAAATCATCGGGGGTAATCATTTCCCCGTTGGGGAGAGAACATACATAATTTCCGGCGGAATAAAAAGAACCGTATTCTTTCTTGAAGTGTTCCTGCCTGGCGTGAATGGACAAAAGGATCAGGCGGAAGTTTTGTCCGAAGGGGGCAGTGCGGACAGAAGAATTTGATTTCGGCAAATCCTGTATGGTCCATCCGGAATCATAGACAGCGGTCCGGCGGACAGTGATTTCATTCTTCTTCATGTTAATGTCATCCCAAGTCAAGGCGCAGCACTCACCGATACGGAGACCTACATAATAAGCAGTGCATATGGCAGGGTAGAATTTATGTTCTTCATTAAATTTATCAAAAACCTTTTTCATCTGCTCGTGGCTGAACGTTTTAACCGGAGCGGGAGTATCTTTATAAACGCGGGGGACATGAATATTTATTGCGGGACTGGTGGACAAAAACCGTCCAAAGTCTACGGCATATATAAAAGAACGTTTCAAAACAGCTACTAAGCAATTCAAAGAAGAGCGGGACAGCGAGGACTTCTTCTCGTTTAGGAAATTCTGCAGGAGCCTTGGGGTAATGCGTTTTAATTTATAAGAACCAAAACGGGGGAGAATGTGAGACTTGATCAGGCTTTTATATAATTTTATAGTATTCGTTTTATAACTGCCCTCTACTTCCAAGACTTCACGGATCCAGAGATTATAGAACTCTTCCACGGAAATATTCGACGCTGTATCAATAGAACCGGCACGATCAGCATCAGCCTGTGCCTGCCGCCACATCTTATTTGTTTCTGCTTTAGAAATAGAGCCGGCACGCTCAATCTTCTTGCGGTTGCCGGATTCATCTCTTATCTCTACAGTGTAGTAATACTTATTACCCCGTTTTCTGATATACATATAAAATACTCCAAGAATGTGAAATAATGGTAAATGTTGTTAAATAAAAGTAATTAATTTGAGAAACATTGACAATTTTTGATATAATTAGATTAAAGAAGGGAGGAACTCAAAATGATAACTGCAATGGATGTAGCGAATTTCTTTATTGATTTGACAAACAATTCAAAAACAGATGACAAAATGACAAATTTAAGAATTAATAAGCTGCTGTACTTTGCACAAGGAGAGTACCTCGCGAAATATGGCACGCCACTATTTGATGAAGATATGGAGGCTTGGACTTACGGACCGGTAGTGCCGATTGTGTACAATACATTTAAACCTCTAAAGAGTACCCCTATACAGGGGGTGACCGATGAGTATGATCCTTCCGTCTTTACCAGAGATAACCGTCTGTTCTTAATAGATATTTTAGCTAAATATGGAATATACTCTACAAGGCATCTGGTAGAAATGACACATATGAAAGGCACGCCGTGGGATAATGTAAATCAATCGGAAGTCATTTCTAAAGAATCAATGGAAGAGTTTTTTAAGGAAAGGGAAACCACCTGTCAACCGAAAGAATATAGTGAAGAATGCTTTATCGGACATAGAGATAAAGAAGGATTTTTGGTCTTGCCCAAAGAGTGGGACGATTAATGAAAAACAAATGGGAACTCTGGTGGGCAAGGGTAAAGTTTGAAGACTCTGATGAAATCAAGACACGGCCTGTTATTGTTTTTGATAATCAAGCTGCCTATATCGTTTCTTTCAAGGTCACATCACATGACGCAAGAAAAAAGTTTAATGGTGAATATATCATCATGAAATGGAAAGAAGCAGGATTGACCAAACCGTCCGTTGTGAGACTTTCTAAAATGCTCAAAATGCAGGAAAGTGATTTTTTGAAAAAGATAGGAAATTTAGAGGATACCGATATATATGGCATTGCCACACTTGTCAGGTTTTATTACAACCTATAGAGCAGGAAGTGCCGTGTAAAAGCGGTACTTTTTAAATGCAAAAATCTTTATAATAATATTTATTTCCACGTTTTCTGATGTACATAATTTAAAACTCTCTTTTCAAGAATCATATTCTGGATGGTTATTGGGACAAAAGATAAAAACAATGCCGGCTAAGATAAGGAGTATAATTGCAAGATAAAATCTCTGTTCGCCGAATCCATATAAAAGGGCAAAAAATAAAAAGTATGAATAATACTTTATGAAGAAAAGAGGGGTAGAAACAAGGCTTTCACGGAATTTTTTCATTGCCTGTTCATCATGTTCTATGTATTCCATGAAACGTTGTTTTCGAATAGAATCTTGTTCTTTTTTAGGAAGAGCTGATTCATAAACAGATAAGCCGACTTTATGATAATTATCATGAAAAGCAACTTCATGACCGAGAGTATAAAGAAGAGGATATGACAAAAGAATAATAGGGATAATAAGGTCTATTCGTTTTCCTATAAAACAAATAATAACAGAGGAAACAGAAATGAACCCGACAATAAGTGGTGAATACATTAACATCATGCAACTCCTTTATTTTGTTTCTTCCCATTGCGAACCATATTTATTATCCAAGTCAGAAGGTTTAGATGCCCAATACAGTAAAAACAGTAGATAAAACAGATTTATAATGGCGGCAGCTTTGTTAAAGGTATGATTTAGAATGAATAATACGAGAATCCAATAACCGGAATGTCCGATGTCATGAAGCCGCCGTGTGAATAATGCATATACAGTAACAGTTGAAAAAATATATAAAATCAAAAAAGGGATCCCGATTAAATACTTTGGGTGACTGGGAGTGAGAAGAGTATCAAATACCGCTCCTGCGGATAAGATTTCAATAATGGACAATGGAATAAAAAATGTCCAAAATTCCCGACGGGTACTTCTGCCACTGAAAGAAAATATGAATTTTTTAAACCGTTGAAAAAGTAGTGGGAAAGGAAGGCTTTTTGTAGTTTTCATGAGAGAATCTCCTTACATTTTACAGAATCATATTTTTAGAAAAACCTTTTGGAAATCTACAGTTATGAGGTTTCCTCTTTTTCTTTTATTTTAGGAGAAACCACTTCATATTGAACTTCTATAACCGCATCTACTGTGGCTTTTCCTGCGGGGGAAAGTGCACGGTATTTTTTTATGAATTCTTCTTCGTGGCGGGTAAGAGAAATATTGGAAGTAGACCATTCTTTTTTCATTTCAGAGGTTCTAATAAATTCAGAGCGGCCTATAATCCACATGGGGTTTACTGAGAGTGCATTCGCGATAGAATTTATAATTGGCATTTTAATTTTTTGAATGGTTCCTTGTTCATACCTGGTGATTGTAGAAGCAGATACTTGAATTCGTTTTGCCAGTTCTTTTCTTGTGATTTCAATATCTTCACGAGATTGTTTTATTCTTTTACCGATACTTAAATTGTCCAAAATATATTCACCTCATTTCCTTTTTTATAATAACATTAAGTATTGCTATACGCAATAAATAAAAGCATGACGCAAAAAATAATTGCATAGTGCTATTGACAAGATAAAAAAGGAATGATATCTTAGGTTTAAGAAATTGCACTATGCAATAAATGGGTGGAGGTGAGAAAGTATGAATGCAAAAAAAATCAAGGCAAGAATGATAATTATGGGATTAACACAAAAAAATATTGCGGAAGTATGGGGGTGCGCAACAGCCACTGTGAGCCAAAAGCTTACCGGGTATAGACCTATATCGTTGAATGAAGCAAATTTATTAGCAGAAAAACTAAATTTAACTGATAAAGAGTATTATGAATATTTTTTTGCCACAAATATTGCGTAGCGCAATAAAAGAGAGAAAAAAGAGAGGGTATAAAAATAACTATGGAAATCAAATTTGAACTTGAACGTGAAAGGTTAAAAGAAGCGGCCGCGCCGCTGGTCAACTATCTGCGAAAGAAACAAACGCCTGAAACCACGGCAATAGTCACAGGTACAAGTGTAGAAATATTAAGTACGGATATTCATGTACCTTTTGAAAACGAATGGAATTAAAAAAATGAAAGAAGAAATTATTCCAGATGACACGGATAGACTACTTTCTGTAGAAGAAGTAGCAGAACGTCTGCGGACAGGAAAACAGTTTGTCCGCAGGCTAATCAATGCAGGACTTCTTCCTGCGTTATCTTTCCGGCGGAACAGGCGAATAAGGAAGGTGAGCCTGAATAAATTCTTAGAAGAATATGACGGAAAAGATTTATATGAAGTGCTGGAGGGGAAATAATGAAAATGTTAATGGCATTCATCGCAATTGTCATGGGGGCGGGAATGTATGTACAAGCACCGCCGCAATTAATCAGCTATGCGGTGACTGCAAGTAAGGGCGATACCTTGTGGGATATCTGCTCAAGAATTGCCACTGATAAGGAAGATGTACGGGAGATCGTATATCGGGCAAAGCAAGAAAATAATATAAAAGATCCCGGTACATTGCAGCCAGGACAGGAAATCATTGTAAGAGTGGAAAGGACTAAAGAATGAAAGAGATAAATATAGAAGGGCAGCTGATCTATGTTGCCCATCCGTACGGAGGAAATGAAGAAAATATAAGACGCGCGGCGGAGTGCTTAAGAAAACTCAAAAAAATGTACCCGTATCAAACATTATTCTCACCGTTGCACAATTGGGACTGGGACTCCTACGATGCTGACCATCAGGCAAAGCCGATGCAGGACTGTCTGACGGTATTGAAGAAGTGCGACGCCATTGTTCTTTGCGGGATGTGGCGAAAGAGTATGGGGTGCATGCAGGAATACGCGGCTTCCTGTGTATTGGGGATTCCTGCATTTGAACTTGATACGTTTGGAGTAAGGGAGATCAGGTAATGGCAAATGAAAATATCTTTACCACGCTGGGAGCTTCTAATCACGCCAAAGAAGAACGTGAAAAGAATGATTTCTATGCCACGGATAATATAGCGGCTCACTTGCTGCTTGAGAATGAGCCATTGAAGAACATATGGGAATGTGCCTGCGGGGACGGGGAACTTGCAAAGGTTTTTGACAAAGCAGGTGTCTTAGGCAAGGCAAGCGATTTGATAAACCGTGGATATGGAGAAGTCGGAATAGACTTCCTGAAATATGCGGGGGGGTGGGACGGAGACATAGTAACGAATCCACCATACAAACACGCAGAGGCCTTTGTGAGACATGCCTATGAAATTGTACAACCGGGAAGAAAGGTATGTATGTTCTTGCGGTTGTTATTTCTTGAAAGTAAAGGGCGGCAGGCATTATTTGAGGAATGTCCGTTGAAGACGGTCTATGTGTCCAGGAAAAGGATTCCCGCATACAAAAACAACAATCAAAGCAATAAAAGCAGCGCCATCGCATTTTGCTGGTTCGTTTGGGAAAAAGGTTACAGCGGGGATCCTGTGATTAAGTGGATTAATTAAAAGAAGGAGCCTAATCATGAAAAAAGAAATAGAAAGAATAATAAGTGGACGTACACTTTTCTGTTGTGGATATCGGATCCGCCGTGTGGCTGGAATACTTTGTTACAAAAAAGATGTAGATGATGAGTATAGATCACTTACATCGGTAGCGTTAAAAGAATTGATATCAACAGATAAAAGATATAGAAGAGCAATAATCGCCGCAAGAAAAGGAAGAGTAGAAATGAAATTTAACGAAAGAAAATATGAAAAATGGGTCAAAAAGGGACTTGAGAAGGCAAAAGACTATGCGCATAAAGATAGGACTGAGGCCGGAACCATAACTGAATTGATAAAAAATATAATGGAAGACGCTTTTTATGAGGGATATATGGCGGCAAAAGAGGAAAAATTCCATGGCAAGATTTCAATTATCTAAAACAGAATTCAAGAAACTCTGCGATCTGGTCAAGCAACGGGACATAGATCTTGCGGAAACGTACTGTGAATGTCTTGGAGAATATCCCCCGCGTCAAAACATAGAGATCCATCATCATGTACATGTAGGGAACTTCGGGGCAGATAAGGAAGACAATCTTATCTCTTTGTCATATACAACTCACCGATTCAAACTCCACGGACTCAATGCGGATATAAAAAAACATATGGAGAGAAACATTGAAAAGTATCTGTACAGTCCAGAAGTAAAAGTATGGAGAGAGACACACAGAGAAGAATTGGAAGCCATCTACAAAACCGAAGAAGAGTATCGACTAAAGATTCTGCAGAAAAAGCACAAAGTAAAGAAGAGATACCCATGGGCAAAATACTGACACTTTCCGGCGGGAAAGAAATAGAAATATATACAAATGAGCATTGTCCGCTCTGCGGGAAAGAAACTTACCAGACGGTATGCTGCCATTTTCACAAAGCAAACGTTTGTTACAAGCACTGCGGGGAATGCAGGAATTTCAGAAAAGAATTTCAACAGTGTGTATATAAACCGCTGCCGAAAGAAATTAGAAGATTTTGCAAAGAAAAAACGACCGGGAAGTGAGAGTCCCGATCGCCGTGCCGAAGCAACAAATTAATCTATACAAATTATAGTGCATGGCACGGAAAAGTCAAGAAAATAAGGGGCGGGAACGCCTCTTTGAGACCTTGATATTCCTATTATTTTAACGACAATCAATCGAAAATACTCTATGGAGAAAATATCGTGCCGTACATGAAAGAAATTTTCCATTTTCCAGGCGGAATGGAAATAAAAAAATATCACACCTGGCGGCTGGGTGGAAAGAAAACAAGAAACCCGAACGAAAGCGAAACGGAATCCGCCGTACAAAAAGGAAACGCCAGGCGGGCAAAAGAAAAATTATACAGAGTCATTCTCACAAATTTCCAAAGGGATGACTGGAGGTTGGATCTCACGTACAGAGATCCGCCGCCCGATCCGGAAGAAGCTCAAAGCAGAATCAGGAAATTTTTAAGAAACCTGAAAAATCTATATAGGAAATTTCAAGAAGAATTGAAATATATCTATGTAACTGAATATAAGGGTCACAGAATCCACCACCACCTTCTGATCAATGCATCAATGAAAATCCAAAGAAAAGACATAAGAGAGAAATGGCCATGGGGAGAACTGAATTACAGATCATTCCGGTATTTTGATGGAACACCGGAAGACTGCAGGCGATTAGCAGAATATTTGTGTAAAGAAACGGACGAAACCATAAGAGAGCCTGGAGCGGTACAGAAAAAAAGATGGAACGCCAGCCGCAATCTGAAACGTCCCAAGGTTACAAAACATAAAATCTACTCCAGGCATTGGAAAGAAAATCCCAATCCGCAAAAAGGATACCGGATAGAAAAAGTAGAAAACGGGTATACACAGGAAGGATACCCGTACCAATACTACCGAATGACGAGGGAGGTGCAGCAGAAAAAGAAAATCGTTTTCAAATGGTGCAAAGTGAAAGGAGAAAAATATGGAAATCAAAAAAATAACCACGGAAGTGGGGATAGGGTACATCAGCGGAGCGGAAGAAAATCAGATAAGAAGTCTGGAGCCGGCAAGAAAGGAATTTTATGAAGCGTTTATTAAATTCTCCGAATCATTATCAGGATTGGGAGACGCAAACCTTTTAAAAAAGCATGTGGGTTTTGTGGCAAACAAAATAGTAATTGGTTACAAAGACGGAGAGAAAAAATCTTACACGGCATACGGATTCATAAAAGCAGAAGATTATCCGCTGAATATCAAATTCACTACCGGCGGAATACCATACGGAATGTTCAGGGAATTGGATGAATGCTTGGAAGTACTCATAGAAGAAGCGAAAAAATACATATCCGGCGATCGTGCGCAGGGAGATTTATTTAAGGAGGCAGAAAATGAATGAACCTTTGATTAATCCATGGATGTTTTACATGGTTGATGTTCTTGACACATTTAGACAAGTTATAGGAGCGATTGCCATCATTGGGGTCGGGGTTATTGCTACATGGACTATTGTTGGAACTATGGAATGTGGATTTAAAGAGATGTTAAGCACAATCAGAAAGTATAAAAGGTTTGTCATCTGTATATGTATAGCTGGATTATTAACAGTGTTTATCCCGGCGCAAGATACAATATACAAGATGATAGCAGCAACATATGTAACACAGGAAAATATCAATACAGTCGAAGATAGAATAGACAAAATAGCAGACCGGTTGGTAGAGAAAATAAACCAGGTGAAAAAATGAAATGGACCATGGATAAATGTACCGCGGTATTTAGTGCGATGACAGAAGAAGAACTGGAAATCATAGATCGAGTACATGAAAACGAAAACGAACTGTCAGAGATTCAACTTTTGAACAAAGTGAATCAATGCCTTCTTTCAAAAAAAGACAGAAAAGAAAAACTCATGGAAGCTGCGGTATTGATTATAGAAGCGGCGAACAAGGAGGGAAAATGAAAAGTTATAAAGAAATAGATACTAAATTCTTCAATTTACACTTTACCTATCCAGGAAAAGACGGGAAATATAAACCTGAAGGACTGTTCTATTGTGCATATGAAGATGATTATGAAAACCGGCTGGTACATCTTGCCATAGACAGTCGCAAGGGAAATCTACTTGTATATGAATGTATGGATAAAGAACAGGCAATAGAAAGGCTTATGATTTGGGGCGAAATAGGAAGAATGGAAGAATGAGGTGGAAACATGAATACAGTACAAATAACAGGAAACCTTGCGAAAGATCCTGTGATCAGGGCAACAAAAACGGGGAAAGCCGTGGCGTCATTTTCCGTAGGCGTAAGTAAGAAAATTACAAAAGCGAACGGGGACACGTTAGATTTAACAGATTGGGTCAATGTAACCGCCTGGGGAAAACTTGCAGAAGCGGTAGGAAATGAACTCACAAAAGGAAGCTATGTATTTATCGAAGGAAGATATGCTACCAGATCCTATGACACACCGGATGGACAGCGGAGATATGTTACCGAAGTGGTGGCGAACATGATAGCGAAACCGATCGGAAGAAACATGAAAGCATTGGATGTACCAGTTTCCGGCGGAACATCTGTAACGCAATTTTCTGCACCCGTGAAATTTGAAGACATGGGCACAGTAAGTCAAGAACCGCTTGAATACGAGCAGGGAGAAATCCCGTTTTAAAGGAGGACGAAATGGATAGATTAATTGACGTAGTAAGCGTTGTGCTGTTTATTAGCATGATCATATATGCCGCGATTAAACTTGACGAAGCGGCGCGGAGGCTGCGTGACGAAGAAGAGCGGATTTATGAAGAAAGGAAACTGAAATGAGAAGAGGTTTTGAAAAAGTAAGCGGATATGAATATGTAAACTTTCCAAAGAGAAAGACAAAGCAATCAGCGGGGTATGACATTGAAAGTGCTGTTAATGTTGTAATCACACCTGGCGAAACAAAATTGATTCCAACAGGATTAAAAGCATATATGTGTGAAAATGAATGGCTGGGAATCTATATAAGATCAAGCATTGCGGTTAAGCATGGAATTGTTTTGGCAAACAATGTGGCGGTAATTGATTCAGACTACTACAACAATCCGGACAACGAAGGACATATCATGTTGCCAATTAGAAATGTATCAGGAATGCCTTATACAGTAAAAAAAGGAGACAGAATCGCACAAGGAATATTTCATCGATATTACAAAGTAGATAATGACAGCGCTGATGGTGATAGGACCGGCGGAATAGGGAGTACGGGAAAATAGATGGAAATAACAGTAGGAAGCCTGTTTGACGGGATCGGCGGATGGTGTATAGCGGCAGAACGAAACGGGGCTGTTCCGATTTGGTCATCAGAAATAGAACCTTTTTGTATAGAAGTCACAAAAAAACACTTTCCGAACGTCATGCAATTAGGAGATATCAAAAAAATAAAAGGTGACAAAATACCACCGGTAGACATTATCTGTGCGGGTAGTCCATGCCAAGATCTGTCGGTGGCGGGGAAAAGAGAGGGATTAAAAGGTGAACGAAGCGGATTGTTTAGAACGGCAAATGACGTTGTTTCCGACATGCTTAGAGCCACAAGAGGAGAATACCCGAAATATTTTATTTGGGAAAACGTACTTGGAGCATTTTCAAGCAATAAAGGGCGTGACTTTCAAGCCGTGCTTAGCGAAATCACACAAGCCGATATTCCAATGCCTCGATCTGGACGATGGGCAAGAAGCGGAATGGTACGAAGTAAGAGATGTAATATCGCATGGAGAATCCTTGACGCTCAATATTGGGGCGTCCCCCAGCATCGTGAGAGAATCTTCCTTATTGCGTGTTTTAGAAATAGGGGGGGTAGACCGGAAGTACTATTTGACCCCGAAAGCATGTCAAGGTATTTTGCGGAGAGCCAAAGCAAGAAAGAAACGCTTACCCGAACTGCTGTACAAAGTACTGAAACATCAGTCTATGATATCGGAAACGGACAAATAAATTCAATAAGAATGAATGAAAAAACAGGAACGCTGAACTGCATGCATGACCAGAGATGTGTGCTTGTCAAAACATATAGAATCGGATCATACGAAAGTGAAGGAATGAAAAGCAACAATCCGACAGCGGGCATAAAAGAAGTAGACAAAAGTAACACGTTAGATCTAAGCGGAAGCAATCCTGCAAGAAACCAAGGCGGCATCTGTATAAGCGTTCTCGATATGACACATGCGCAAGACATTATCAGAGAAAGAAATGACGGAACAGTGCAGACACTCAATAACAGGATGGGGACCGGCGGGAATCAAGTGCCGCTCATATACACAATTGACAGGGCGGCATTTAATCAGGGTGCAAATGCAAAATATGATTTCAAGATCAGTGATAACGGAATCAACTCAACACTGGTAGCAAGAGGACCGAGCGCCGTGGGATGTATATATAAAAACATTGATTGCTCATACGTCCGCCGTCTTACGCCGCTTGAATGTGAAAGACTGCAGGGACTTCCGGATAACTGGACAGAGGGCGGGAGCGATACGGCAAGGTACAGAGCAATAGGAAACGGAATGGCACAGCCATGTGCTGACTATGTGATGAGTAAGGTAGTTAAAGATCTTAAGGAGGAAAGATGAATTACATAAAAAAAGTAGCGGAACTCTTGAATGTAGAAGTAGGAGAACACTTCACGATTCATTTCAAGAAAGAAAAAAGACAGATAAAAAACTTCTACCTCAACGAAGAAAAAGGACTGATGATAAAAACAGGCGGAAGTGACGTAAAAGCCAACAGCAGCTTTGTTGAAGGTATTCTCACCGGAGCACTGGAAATCAAAAGGACAAGGAAGAAATGAAAATTCTTGATGCATGCTGCGGCGGGAAAATGTTCTGGTACGAGAAAGATCTTCCGATGGTAACATTCCAGGATATCCGTGCGGGAGTAAAAGAATACTCCAGCGGAAGAAAAATAAGAATAGAACCCAACCATATTGGAAACGTCACGGATATGGACTTTAAAAATGAAACATTCGACCTTGTTATATTCGATCCGCCGCATATGATCCGCGCGGGAAAAACATCCTGGCTGAACATCAAGTATGGGAAACTGCCGGAAGACTAGGAAACATTCTTCAAAAATGCTTTTTCGGAAATATTCAGAGTGCTGAAAGAAAACGGCATATTAATCTTTAAGTGGAACGAAACACAACTCAAATTTGGCGAAGTAATAAAGCATTCGCCGTATAAACCGATGCTTGGAGACCAGAGAGGACAAACGAGATGGACAGTATTTGTGAAAAAAACAGCATTACATCACCACAAGGAAGAAATCTACTGTTAAAAAAGCTTTTATACGAAGAAGGATATAGATTCATAGTAAAGTACGAACTGTTGGGAGAGGTTTATTTATGTATAGATTTTCCACCACCAAAACAACCCTTTGTGGAAATAGAAGAATTAAAAGATTTGGATAATGTTTGTTTAGCAGAAAAAGATGGAGAATTATTTGTGGTGAAAGGGTAAAATCATGACAATAAGACAATTCTTTTATAACTTGCGGGAAGTACAGCCGGTCAAAGTGGAATTGGCGGAAAATGAATATAGAAAACTTGAAGAACAGATGAACGGCGCCTTACCGGCGGAGCATATTTCCGGCGGTTCAAACTCAATACAAACCGTTCCGCCAGTGCTTATCCAATACGAAACAGCAAAAGAAAACTATGAACGGGAAAAAAAGAAATATGAAAAAATGTTGAAAAAGGCAGAAACATACATAGAAGAATTGAAAAATCCGATGCGACACACAATCATGCGGCAGCGGTACCTGCTCAATTGGGCATGGCACACAATTGAAGTCACGAATAACTTCAAATACTACCGGACGATGATGAGAATACATAAGTCTGCATTGGATGAATTAACAAAAAGGCATAAAGAGGTGAGTTTCTGATGTGTGTAGGACGTTCGGGAGAAGATCTTGCAGTAAAAATTATGTCAAGAGATTATAAAATCAGATCAATTGCAAAATGCCCATACTGTGGAAGTCATATGGGTATGACATACAATAAAGAATTCATGAATCAACTTATGAGATTCAAATGTAATCATTGCGGATTTGAACAAGATGACTGGTATCTGAATGCCGAAAGGGCGTATGATAATTTGAAGAAAATGTGATATAGTTTGAAAATTAGAAAAAGAGGTTAAAAATGATTGATGTAAAAAATTCAGCACCGATGAAGATGCTGAAAAAATATAATTATCTTTATCCGCCCGCCTGGAATTTTGCGGAAGACATTGCGGCAGATAAAGATAATAAAGACATGTGGCCGCATGAATATGTCTTTATACCGATTGAGGCGGGTCTTGAATTAGCGCTGGATCGAAAACTGCATAAAGATCAGATGGAAAACATAGCGGACGCTGTGGCGATAACATGTCTTGCGGGCTGGCGCAAAACAAAAATGATTTATGACTTTGATGCCACATTGACAGAGGAGCTGTACAGGCAAGCAAAAGTGAATATAGAGTTAGATACGAGTATGCTTACCATTCCAGCATACTCAATATATATCCGTCCGAACGATGGGGCGGAATATGATGGGTTTTTCGTGTTTTTTGACTTTGACAGAGGACATTTTGAATTCAGGATTCTTGTTGTAAACAAAAAAGGGAATGTAATACTTCCGATTTATTTAATTCTTCCTGAATCAGGGAGTGAATCAATAGATAAAATCATAGAAAACATGGTAAAACAATTCGATGAAATAGATTTACCGGCGGTAGAAAATGAAGACGAAGAAATAAATGGAGAAGTATTGCGGTCGTTTTATAAAAACAGCAAACGAACAATAAGCAAATGGATAAACCTTGTTTTGTACCTGTCCGCTGTAAATGCGGATATAAAACACGAAAAAAGACACTTTTTCCGGCGGTCAAGAAAAATAAAAGACATTCCGCGCGAAGTAGAACTGCTTAACGTGGGCGAAACGGTAGGCGTAAAAATTAGAGAGCTTAGAAAATCCGTGTAATATGAAAGTATACCACCGCAGGGGGAATATCATAAAGCCCCGTCGATGCACATCAGAAGAGCGCATTGGCACACATTTTTATACGGAGAAAAGAAAAGTAAGCGCAGGCTAAAATGGCTGCCGCCAATTATTGTTAATGACACCGGAAAAGATTTTATTACAGTCACAAACGTAAAAAAGAAATAGATGTCACATGGCGTCACTGCATGTCACTTGCGGTCATGCGTGACAAAGTGATAAATTAAAATTGAATAAGTATGAAAAAACATCATGATACCGTCCGAAAGGGCGGTTTTGCATTTCCGGCGGCACTCACAATGAATGCCTTTTTTTGATGAAAGGAGGCTGCTGTGGCAAAAGGAAAATTTGAATACTGGCGAACAAAAGATGGACTTTTGCAGATAGCAGCATGGGCAAGAAACGGACTCATAGATGAGCAGATAGCACATAACATGGGGATTCGCAGAAGCACCCTTTCAGAATGGAAAAAGAGATTCTCGGACATAGCAGACGCCCTAAAAAAAAATAAAAACATAGTAGACATAGAAGTAGAAAATGCACTCTATAAAAGGGCCGTGGGCTATGAATTCGAAGAAACAACAATAGAAATAGATGACGAAGGCAAGAAAAAAGTAAAAAAAACAACAAAACAGATGGCGCCGGAAACACTTGCAATCATCTTCTTTCTGAAAAATAGAAAACCCGAAGACTGGCGGGATAAAAGAGAAGTCGAAGTCAAAGGAGAAATAAGCATGACAAACGCTTTGAAAGCGGCACGGGAGCGCGTAATAAAAAATGAATGAAATCATTGAGCTTGTCGAAGCCTTAGGTGAATACACACACGACCCCTTAAAATTTGTCTACTTTGCTTTTCCATGGGGAGAACCAGGGCCGCTGGAAAAAATGAACGGTCCCGAAGAGTGGCAGAAAGACATACTGAAAGACATAAGAGACGGCGTGAAAATCAAAGACAACGTTGTCAGAGAAGCCGTGGCGTCAGGACACGGGATAGGAAAAAGTACGTTAGTCGCATGGCTTATCCTCTGGGCAATATCAACACACGAAAACACCAGGGGAGTTGTCACCGCAAACACCGAAACACAGCTCCGAACCAAAACCTGGCCGGAACTCATAAAATGGTACAACCTATTTATCGGGCGGCCTTTGTTCACAGCCACAGCCACCGCCATATTCGCAAACGAACCGGGAAAAGAAAAGAACTGGCGCATAGACGCCATCCCGTGGAGTGATAACAACACAGAAGCCTTTGCAGGCTTGCATAACCAGGGAAATAGAATACTGATGCTTTTTGATGAAGCTTCCGCCATATCCAATCAGATCTGGGAAGTAGCCGAAGGCGCTATGACAGATAAAGACACAGAAATCATATGGTGCGCATTCGGAAACCCCACAAGAAACACAGGAAGATTTTACGACTGCTTTCATAAATTCAGAAACTTATGGAATAAAAAACAAGTAGACTCAAGAAGCGTTTCCTTTTCAAACAAAAGTCTCATACAGCAGTGGATAAACACTTTTGGAGAAGACAGCGACTACGTAAGAGTCAGAGTCAAAGGACAATTCCCGAACGCAAGCTCACTACAGCTTATTTCAACAGAACTGGCGGAAAAAGCACGAGGACGGAACCTGAAACCGGAACAATTTAACTTTGCGCCCGTCATTATCGGGGTAGACCCAGCGTGGATGGGAGATGACGCTACCGCTATCTGGCTAAGGCAAGGACTGATGGCAAAACGGCTCAAGAAAATACAAAAAAACAACAATGATATAGCCGTAGCCAACTTGATAGCCAGATACCAAGACGAATACAAAGCCGATGCGGTCAATATAGACATGGGCTATGGCACAGGAATCTATTCGGCAGGAGAAACCATGGGACGGCACTGGAACCTAATCCCATTCAGCGGAGAATCTCCCGATATGGCATGTAAAAACATGCGGGCGTATATGTGGGACCAGATGAGGAAATGGCTTGTGAACGGCGGGGCATATCCCGATGATCAACAGATGCAGGACGATCTCACAGGGGTAGAAATCAAACCGACAGAAGATGGGAAACTCCAGCTGCAGTCAAAAGAATACATGAAACAGAAAGGCATTCCATCTCCTAACGATGCGGATGCCTTAGCTTTAACATTCGCCGTCCCGGTGATCAGGGCACCCAACAAGAAAAGAGTCAATACAAAATATCAATTATTTACTTAAAGGAGGTACTCAAATGTGTTCAGCATTATTCGGAGGAAAACAAAGCGTAAGCACTCCGGAAATTAAACAAGTAGCGCCGTCTGCAACCACAATCACCAATGCAGACATTGACGCCGGCGGAACCGCCGATACCGAAGCCGCTAAAAAAAGAAAACAGAAACAAGGATATGCGGCAACAAGACTGGCGGACGTTGCACCGACCAATACAAAATCAACATTGGGGTAAAAAATGGAGAGACTATCAATAACAGCCGCTGCCCTGCCGGCGGATCAGCCGACAATCCGAGCGCCGGATAAACAAAGCGTACTGCATCGTGTAAAAGCCATGCGGGAGTACCGGCGGGACTATGAAGAACGATGGAAAGATATAAGAGATCACCAACTTCCTTTCATCGGAGAATTTGGAGACACCGCGGACGCCACAAACAAAGCCAGAAGAAAAGATCTCATGATTTCAAACGGTGTAGCGTGGCTTGCTAATATCGCATTCGCCGCAGGGATGGAATCCGGACTCACACCACCGTCAAGGCAATGGTTTAAATTCGGCTTTTCAAACAGCAGCGCAAACGAAGATATGGAAGCCGCAAGTGTCCTGGATATCAGACAGGAAATCGTGGAGTACATGCTCCATCGATCCAACTTCTACAACTCCATCCATTCATGCTACATGGAAATTGCCCACGGACAGGCACCATTGGGAGTATTCGCATCACCGGAAACAGGCGTGAGATTTCAGCAGTACACCATCGGCACCTACTACTTGGCAAGCGGAGCAAGCGGGAGAGTAGATACATTCTGCAGAGAATTCCAGATGACAGCAGACCAGCTCCTGGAACAATTTGGAGAAGAAAACCTGCCGCGTGCCGTCAAAGACGCCCTGCAGAACGAAGGCGGAAGATACAACAAATCATTTACCACCTATTGGCTTGTCATGCCGAACAGATACAGAACAGTCGGACAAGCAGGAAGTAAAAACATGCCTTATACCTCGCTCTACTGGATAGATAAACAATCAGTAGACGAAGGGAAAGGCTTTTTATTTACCGGCGGATTTGAAGAATTTCCTGTTCCAACGGCACGATACCAAACCATAGAAGGCAGTCCTTACGGGAAAGGTCCTGGATGGTACGCCGAAGGTGATGCAAGAATGCTGCAGATCATGAAAAAAGACCTTCTGACGGCGGTAGAACTCATGGTAAAACCACCCATGAAAGGACCCGCCAGTGTAGGAGATATAGGAGGCGTTGATCTAATCCCCGGCGGGTATACAAACGTAAACAGTACGGGAACCAATCCGACAGTAGAACCTCTTTTCCAAGTGCCGGGAAATCCGGAATGGCTTGCCACAGAAATCCAACGGACAGAAGAAAGCATAAGAAGAACATATAGCGCAGACCTCTTTCTCATGCTTGACTCTATCGACACCCCGCAGATGACAGCGCGGGAAGTTATGGAACGCCAGCAGGAAAAACTCCAGCAACTGGGACCTGTGGTAGAACGCCTGCAGGATGAATTCCTTTCGCCGATCATCGAAAGAGTCTATAACATCGCGGAAAGAATGGGACTATTTCCACCGCTCCCAGAAGAACTTGCTGAAAGAATGGCAGACCAGGACATAAAGATAGAGTACATCTCGCCCCTTGCCCAGGCGCAGAAAATGAGCGGCCTTGTCAATATCGAACAGGCCGTATCCTTTGCTGGACAAATGGCGCAGATCTATCCGGAAGCCCTGAAAGCTATCGATCCGATCGGTACCGTCAAGAGATATTTCGAACTCCTTGGCGCTCCTGCCGTCATGCAAAGAAGCACGGAAGAAATCATGCAGATGATAAAAGCCGAACAAGAAGCCATGGAACAACAGCAAGAACAGCAGTACATGATGCAGCAGGCACAGGCCATGGCACCGGCGGCACAGGCGGCGAAAAACCTGACAGATGCTGCCAATGATGGAAACCCTGCATTGCAGAACCTCTTGGGGATAGGTGGTGGATAAATGAAAACAAATGTAACAGAGCACGATGTGCTCATCAGAAAATACATAGAAAAACAGAAAAGAGAAGAAGACGTAAAAGCCATCAGAACCGTTTTGAAAAGCAAAGCGGGGAGATGGTTTTTTATTCACATTCTTGAAATGACAGGCTACAAAGCCGAAACATTCACAGGAAATTCGCAGACATTCTACAACGAAGGCAGAAGGTCGATCGGGATCCAGATAGAAAAAGAAATGGTCGAACTCTTAGGAAAAGAAGGATTCGAACTAAGACAGAAAGCCGAAAAAGAGTACATCGAATTTCAATTCAAAGCAAAAGCATTATTAGAAAACAAGGAGGAATAACAAATGGAAGACGTACAGAACCAGCAGGCACAGGCGAACAATAACACGGATCCGCAGAACCCGCAGGTAGAACCACAGGTACAAAATCAAGAACCGGGAAGACTGGCACAGCAGGCAGGCACAGAACCGCAGGCACAGAACCAGGAACCGGATCCGCAGAACCCGCAAGGCGCCACGGAAGCATACGATTTCACATCGGCATTGCCCGAAGGCGAAACCTTAGATGAAGCCATTTCACAGAAATTCGGTGAAATCTGTAAAGGAATGAACCTTACCAACGAACAGGCAAACCAGATGGCCGCATACGGTTTTGAGTACGGGAAAGGGCTTATCCAGCAGATGAACGACATGCGGGAAGCACAGTACGACAAGTGGCAGGAAGAAACCCGAAAAGAACTTGGGGCTGACTTCGAGAAAACCATGAACGAATACGGCGCAGGACTCCAGCATCTGGAGAAAACATCACCAGGAATCAGGAAACTCCTAAGCGAAACAGGCGTAGGAGACCGTATAGAAATCGTACGTGCCATTTCCGAACTGGGAAGACTTGTTTCCGAAGACGGCGGCGTAGGCGGCGGAAATGCAAAAGGCGGAAAAACACCCATGTACCCCAATACCAATTTTGAGAATTATTAAGGAGGAATAACAAATGGCAGTAGCATTAACACTGAATGATTTAAGAAAAAGACAGGCACCGGATGGATCCATTGATGTAGTCATTGAAACACTCGTCCAGTCCAATCCAATTTTAGAAGACGTAAGATGGGCAGAAGGAAACCTGCCCACAGGCAACCAGACTACGCAGCGGAACGGCTTGCCCGAAGTACATCTTAGGCAGATTAACCGCGGCGTGCCGGTAGGAAAATCCAGCACCAAACAGGTAACGGACACCTGCTGCCTGATGGAGTCCCGCTCGGAAGTGGACGTAGAACTCGTGTCTCTTGCTCCTGATAAAGAAGCGTTCAGAACATCCGAAGACATGGCGTTTGTCGAAGCCATGGGGGAGGCCGTGGCTCACCACATGTTCTACGGAAATTCCGCAAAGAATTTGGATGAATTCAACGGACTGGGAATCCGCTACAACAAATACGGCGGCAAAAAACACGATGCCTCTTACCAGGTCATCAATGCCGGCGGAACAGGGAAGGGCAAACTTTCTTCCGCATTTCTTGTGGGCTGGGGAGACCGTGCCGTTACAGGCATTTACCCAAAATACGGCTATGCAGGATTGAAACGCCAAGACCTGGGAGAGGTAGACGCCATAGATGCAGACGGATATAAATTCCGCGCCCTCTCCACACTCTTCAAGTGGAAACCCGGACTTGCCGTCAAAGATCCTGAAATGGTTGCCGCAGTAAGGAACATTGATTTAGGAGCCGTGAACGCCGCAGCGGCCACTGTGGAACAGAAAAAAGCGGTAGTAGACGCCATGATCCGTGCGCAGGGACGCATGAGGAATCTCAATACCGTCCATCCCGTATGGTACGTGTCCCCGGAAATGTATACATTCCTTACCATCTTCTATAGCGATAAGGCTAATTCCTACATCACCCGCCGCGAACTGATGGAAGGTCCGGTAACAATCTCCGTAAACGGTATTCTTGTACGCAAAGAAGACGCCCTCGTGGACACCGAAGACGCAATTACAGAAAACAAATAAGGAGGACTAAAAATGATTATTGATGCAGAAAACACCTTTTTCTATGAACAGGATTTGTCCAAAGGAACAAAATCTACAGTCGTAAATAACGGCGAAGGCGGAGACGCGTATAATCCGTTGTGGCTGAAAGTCATTGCGTTGAAACCGCTTTCTGCCGCGGCAACAATCACACTTAAGACCGCGGACAAAGAAGATATGACGGGAGCCGTCACGCTGACAACTCTTTCTCTTGCAAAAGACGAAGGGGCAGGTGCGGCAGTGAAAGTACCGGCGGGATGCAAGAAATTCCTGCAGATTGAAGTAGCAGGGGCCACAACAGGAACCATCCGCGCATTCCTCACCATGGATGTAGACCTCGTATGAGTGGCATCCACTTTGGACAAGCGGTAGGAGGGCGGAAATTAGAAGACCTTTCCGCCAATGAACTCCGCGCCAGATTAATCCGTGCAGGGAAAGATGTTCCGAAGGACATTAAAACCAAAGAAGAACTGGTAGAGTTGGTAAAGAAATACTGTTAAAGACAAAGAGGACGGCGCAGAAGCGTCTCCTCTTTTTCTATGTTTACTACTCTTAAAACTACTTAAAAAGTAGTAGATAGAGAAAAGGAGGATCTATGAACAGTACAGACATTTGCAATATGGCACTTGCCTACATCGGGCAAGGCAGAATAGCGTCAATTGAAGAAGAGTCGGAAGAAGCAATCCAATGCGGTATATTCTATGACCACCTAAGAAGAAAACTCCTGTCCGAACACAGATGGGGATTTGCGGAAAGATATGTAAAACTCGCACTCTTAAATGAAAAAATCCCCGGATGGAAGTACATCTATGCCTACCCGGCAAAATGCCTTGTCATCCGAAAAATCTACGAAAAAGAAAGTGCAAGAGAAATAGGAAAAGAAGACTACTTCATTTCAACGGTAAACGACTCAACAAAAGTAATCTGCACGGACATACAAAATGCCTATGCAAGCTATACCGCAGACGTGGAGAACGGGGAACTATTCACTGATTATTTCATTGAAGCACTGTCTCATTCCTTGGCGGCAAACATAGCAGTACCTTTGTCGGGAAGTCCCAGTGCTGCAAACCTGCAGTATCAACTCATGCATCAGGCGCTGATTAATGCGAAACAGGAAAGCGCCGTACAGAACCATCATGAAACGACATACCCTCGTAAATATTTCAATATGAGAGGCTAATATGCAGAGAGAAACCATCTACCACATTCAATCATCCTTTGCCACCGGAGAAATATCCCCGGAAGTGGCAAATAGAATAGACCTGGATAAATACGCAGCCGCTTTGCTCACTGCGGAAAATGCCTATATACGTCCCTATGGAGCGGTGTATAAACGTGGGGGAACCTTGTACTGCGGAAAAACAAAAAACGAAAAAGTGCTGCTAAAAGAATTTACCACAATAGATAGCTCATTCATGCTTGAAATAGGAGACAGATATATACGAATTTGGAAAGGAAAACGATATACAGGAATAGAACTCGTAACACCTTTTACAGAAGATGAACTGAAAGAACTAAGAACATGCCAGTCTGCTGATGTGATGTTCATTGCATCGGGAACACACCCGATACAGAAACTGTCAAGGCACAGCGACACCAATTGGACCATTGGGGACTATGAAATAAAAAAGCCCTATTTTGATATCTCCCTTTCAACAGAAATGGAAGGCAAAGTAGATACCACCTATGACTCTGCAGGAAACTATACATTCAACTGTAAAAAAGACGGTACATATACGATAACCATCGCGGGCGGCGGCGGTGGCGGAGCAGGAGGCAAATACATAAAATTTTTGAATGATAGATACATAAAAGGCGGTGACGGCGGCAGAGGTGCCCTTGTAACGCAAAGAATAGATCTAAAAAAAGATAACTCTTATACAGTAGTCATAGGAGCCGGCGGGGCCGGCGGTAAAGGAACCAATGGCGAACCCGGAACAGATGGAACCCCGTCCTCTTTCAACGGAATTACCGCAGAAGGCGGAAAACATGGTCACGAAGAAATAAACGGCACAAACATGGGTAATGGCGGTGCCGGTGGCATAGGTGGAACGGGGAGAGAAAATGGATCTCCCGGAAGTCCTGGGTGGGTAAACATAAAACTGGAAGCCGATCTGTCAATAGTGCCATCGGGGAAAACAGGAACCATTAAACTATATGCAAGTAAAAACTATTTTTCAGAAAACATGATCGGCGCCTATATACAGCTCAACCAGGAAGTAGACTCGCAGACTGTGACACAAAACGGCGGCGGGACATCGGGAGAAGTACTCTGTGGAAAATCATGGAAGATCATTACCCATGGTACATGGACAGGAACCGTAACGGTACAGAAAAGCACAAACAATGGTCCGTGGAAAGATTACAGAACCTATAAATCAAACGATGACTTCAATGCATCGGAATCGGGGACAGTAGAAGAATACACAAGACTAAAAATTGTCTCTACCGCGGGGAATGCAGACCTCACCGCACTACCGTATACACACGTGGGCATGGTAAAAATCACCGGTTACATCTCCCCCACAGAAGTTAATGCAGAAGTTATAGATTCTCTTGCGAATACGAATGCCGCGGACTATATATGCTTGAACGCCTGGAATGATCAATTCGGGTATCCCTCTGCTATTGGATTTTTTCAGGACAGGCTTTGTGTGGCAGCAACGAAAAAACAGCCGTATATGTTATGGCTGTCAAGAAGCGGGGACTATAATAACTTCTCTGTAGAAAAAGTATCCGGAACCGTCACAGATGATTCGGCAGTAGCCTTGGCTTTCATCAATAGAAAACAGCAGACCATAGAACACCTTGTACCGGAATCAGATTTAGTCATCATGACAGGCGGAAATGAATGGATCCTTTCCGGTGGATCCGCGGTCACGCCAACAAAAGCAAACCCGAAAATGCAGACATCCAGGGGTACAACGAATGTCATTCCTTTATCCATCGGCGGACGGGTCATTTTCGTGCAGCATAGAGGAAAAACAGTAAGAGACATGCAGTATCGTTTTGAATCAGACTCCTACGATGGGGCAGATCTAACACTCTTGGCAAAACACATTACAAAAAAAACAACCATAGAAGATATGGCCTACATGCAGGAGCCGGACTCAAAACTGTACTTTGTCCTTTCAGACGGAACAATGGCTTGCATTTCCTACGTACAAGACCAAAAAGTATATGCCTGGTCAAGAATAAAAACAGAAGGAAAAGTCATGGCAGTCTGCAATGTGGAAAATCAAAACGAAGATAACGTGTACATCGCGGTAAAAAGGGGAGATCAAACATACATAGAAGAACTCTGTAATGATAAAGAGACCGAAAATCCAAAAGACTATATCATGCTGGACGCTTCTGTGAAAATTACGGAAACCACGGCAAAAGGATCTGTCCCTCATTTGCCCAATGCCAAAATAGGAGTTTTGGCAGATGGAAGATACTATGAAAAAATCCAAACGGACGAAGGCGGAAACTTTACACTTCCACAGGAGGCATCCTATATCATCGCAGGACTGCCCTATACAATGACGGTAGAACTTCCCAACTTGGAAATAAACACCAAAACAGGAACCATCCAGGGACGGAAAAAGAAAGTCTCCGCCGTAACGCTGAGACTGAATCATTCCCTTGGCGGACGGGTAGGAATAGAAAAAACGAATACATTACCTATCAAATACGATGAATTTTCGGAACAAGATGTTGTTCTGTACAGCGGAGATAAACACATCACCATGCCGAACAGAGGATTTGAACTCACAGGGAGAACAGTCATCACATCAGATGAACCATACCCGTTTAACCTGTCGGCCGTTGTAAGAGAGGTAGAGCTCGATGGATAACTACGGAAAAATCACTATAGAAAAAATAAAAGAACAAGATATTCCTTGGCTGACAAAATACATCTTTGAAAATATGAGATCTATGGATAAAAAAGAAATCACCGCCCTTTGTGATCATGGAGAAGAAGCTGTGAGACAATCCATTATTTTATCCGATGAAGCCTATGTGGCCAAGAACGGAGAACCAGTCATGATATTTGGTTTTGTAAAAAAGTCCAATTGCATATGGGCATTAGGAACAGTCTTTGTAGACCTGTACCACAAAGAACTTGTGAAAATAGGAATGCAGTACATCAACGACTGTAAAAAGGAATATGGATACATGACAAACTGGATCCATGAGGACAATACAAAAGCGCTCCGATACATTAAACGTGCCGGGGCGCTTTTTACAGATACATGCAAAACAGAAAAAGGAGATATTTTTGTGAGATTCGAAATAGGAGGGAAATAATGTGCAGTGTAATGGGCGCCATGATGGGGCTCCAACTTATTCAGGGAATTAATCAGAACAGGCAGATAAAACAGCAAACAGCCGCGCAAGTATCAGCATATAACGCGCAGGCACAGGCAGCAGATCAGAATGCAAGAATAATGGATCGCCAAAGAGAGCAGATTGCGGAAAACTACGCACAGCAGCAGGAAAAGCTGGACAGCAAAAGAAGACTCATTTTAGGACAGCAGGCGGCATCCGCAGGAGCATCAGGATTAGATAGTACAGGAAGCGTCCTTGACGCCAACAGCGCCGCTATAAGTGAATACAGAAAAGACAGCATAAACCTTTTGGGCAACCAAAGAAATGACACCTTGGATGCATATACGAACCAAGTTAATTACGAGAACCAGGCAAACGCAGCGAGAGCCTCCGCGGCGAACGCAAAAGCACAGGGGAAATCCCAAAGACTGGCAAACTTCATTTCAACTGCCGCGGGGATGTTTGGGACGTATAAACAATTCGCAGGAGCAAGCCTGCCGAAACCTGCAGGAATGAATATGAGAACCGGATTTGAAGGGAGCCTTTCCGGCGGAAATCTGACCTATACCACTCCTGCTCCCATGTACACAAGAAATGCCATGAGTACAGGGTTTATCCCAAAAGTAGGCTTGACACAGACAAAAGACGTCATAGGGAAAGGCATAGGAAGTCACTATGATCCGTGGAAATCAATCTGGAGGAAATAATGAAACTTACACAATATGACTCCTCGATAAACAGGAACCTCTCAAACGCAAAAATAAATCCCGTTGCCGATCCTAATGCCTATGGAGCGAACGTAACAGGAACAGAAGCCTTGGGAAACGTCTTAGGACAAATTATGGACGCAAGAACCAAAGCATGGATGAAAGATCAGAACGATAGAGTCGTTGACGCAACAAATGAATATAACCGGCGAATTAATTCCCTTTTGTATGACGAAAAAAACGGATTGACAAACGCCATGCAGGGGAAAAACGCCGAGGGACTCCAGGCGGCCTATCAGCAGAACGAAGAAAGAATACGCCAGCAAATCATGCAGCAATATGGTATCAGTTCAGACTATGCCAACAGAGCCTTCCATAACCAGGTAGAAACATCCATAACATCCAATTTAGACAGCATAGACAAATTCCAAAGGAAAGAATATCTCTCTTATGCAAGCAATCAGATGACAGAAATGAATGAAAACGCCGTCAATGCCATCGTAAGAAATCCGGACAGCTTTAAATCCGTCTATGAAAATATGGAAACCGCATCAAGAGCCATCATGGCAGGAACAGGGATGGATGAGAAATCCATAGACGTTAAGCAAAGATCCATTTTGGATCATACAGCGGAAACCGTCCTCTCCACATTAGCCGCATCCAATGACTATGAACGGGGAAATACACTCATAGGACAATTGAGGGCAAGAGGCGGGAATGAAGTTATTTTAAAGAAATACGAAACATTATTTACAGGTAAAAAAGTAGCAAAGACCACAAAAGACAGCGCGGAAACATGGCTGAATAACCATCCGGAAATGATGGGAAAATCCAAAGAAGAAGTATGGGAAGCCTATAGAAAAGAAAATCCGTTGTCTTTCGGGAAAGATATAAAGGGCATTGCTACCGGGAATGAATCCTATGATAAATGGGATTCATTTTTTAGAAAAGCCCAAAAAGAAACAGGGCTTTCCGATGAACAGATAAGAAACCTGAAAGCCATGTGCATGCAGGAATCCACCTTTAATCCAGAAGCCTATCATGATGATAATGACGGAGATCCTACCTTAGGACCATTCCAATTTAAATCAGATACAGGCCTATCTGTAGGGCTGGATCCGGCGGATAGAAAAGATCCGGAAAAAAGCATCATAGCGGCGGCAAAACTGTACAAAAAAGATTTGGAATACCATGGCGGCGATGATGAACTGGCAATCCTTTCCCATAACGGAGGCGCAGGTGGGACAGAAGCCGCAAGAAGAAACAACTATCTAAACGATGTATCAGAACGCTATAAAGAACTATACGGAGAGAAATTGGGACATCATGTTATGTCTGACGAGGAAAAAGCCGCACTGGAAGAGACCGAAAGGAATTCCTTCTTCTCTGTCTTTGGGGAACATCTCCAGGCAAAAAAAGCCAAAGAAGCGGAAACAATGAATGATATTCAGATCCAGTTAATGGACATGACAGAAAACGGAACATCCAATGAAGATATGTATGAATACCTGAAAGCCAAGGGAATAGAAAACCCCGAACTTATGAACAACGGATCCTATAGAAGCTTGAGGCTAAGCGCTATAAAAGCCATAAGACAGGAAAAAGACCATGGGGGATTTGGATCAGAAGCCGCACAGAACAAAGCTTTTGCAGGAATCAAAGCCAGTGTCGGAACCGATATAATGACCAATGATGATTTAAATGAAACACTGAAAGCATTAGAACAAAGAGGATATGGCTTTACTCCTGCACAAATTGTAGAACTTAGCCAGGAATTAACAAAAGCACAGGCAGGAGAAGGCAAGTATTCTATAAAAATAAATGACACGGAAGCCAACGTTATGGACATGACAGGGTTGGCAAAACCGGATATACAGAAAAACTATACAGAAGCAAAAAAGATAGTTATGCAAAAAGCCTTTGAATTTAAAGGGGAAACAGGAAGAGAACCAAACCAGTTTGAAAGAAAAAATATGTGGATAAAAGCTTTAACCCAACAAAAAGTGGGACCGGATTATGGATTTTGGGGAATGAGCACGCCGGAAGCGAGTCCTGCAGAACTGATGAAAATTGGAATAAAGAGCGTGTCTTACACATATGATGATAAAGGAATAGACGCAGTGGACTACTACGGAAGACACCATTATATTCCCGCCGAAGACTGGGATAAAGTCAAGAAAAACGAAGTAAACATAGAAGATTACTAAGGAGAAAACCCATGGACGAACTGGAAATGCAAGATGAGGAAAGAGTAAAAAACAGAGTAGATAGGATTCTTTTAGGAATTAAGCCAATAGATCCGAATACTGATTTAAGAACAACTCCCACTATTGACGCCACGCCCCACCAGGAGCCGAAAAGCTTTGTTGAAAAAGTCGGGGACGGAATCAGCGGGGCGGCGGAAAGCATTTCCAATGCCGCTTCCAATTGGGCAAATAATAGACTCCAAAATATGAGCATAGACATCTACAGCAATCTGTACGATCCAGATCCGGATAAAGAAAAAAGACTGGAACAGGCGCATAAAATCGGGGATCCGTTGGGACTTCCAGCCCAAATGCTGGTAGATAGCAAAGAAGCCTATGAAATGGCACAGAACCAATACGCCTGGATGAAAACACAAGAAATCATGCAGGGACGTCCGTTCTCTGCCAATGCCTTAAAAGAACTCTATCCAGAACTGGCGGAAATAGCCATGAATGACCCTGTGTCGGCGACCCTTGCCTTAAAACAGGCAGATCAGATCCTGCACGACAGAGGAATTATCACCGGAGCCACCGCAGGAAGAATAAGCGGAGAACCGTCCGCCATTGGCGAAGCATTCAAGGCCTTTACCGATGCATGGGAAGCCGGACAGAATATGGACGAAATCTCTGAAATCGGCTATGCCGCAAAAAATGGTGAAATCACCGATGAAGAAATGAATAGAAAAATCGAAGCCATTAATGCGAGAACCAAAGAATATGAAGGAGATTCCACAGTAGGACTTATTGCCACAGAAACAGTAAAACAATTCTCCATGATGGGGGCAGGAATGCTGAGAAGCCTCCCTGAAGGAGCGGCGGCAGGCTTAGCTGTGGCGTCAATTATAGGGGCTCCCGTAGTAGGTGCAATGATGGCAGGCACCATATTCATGTCATCCCTTAGGTCGAACATGGGAATGAACTACTACAGACTGTCTAATAAAAAGAATGCAGACGGTACAAACATGTACTCCAAAAACGAAGTAAAAGGCATGGCAACCCGTGAAGCCATCCTGCAGGCAGGAGTAGAAACAGGACTAATGACACTGGCCTATGGGACGCTGGGAAAAGTTATAGGGAAAAGTGCCGCCAAAGCCGCTATCATGAATGCCGGTACAAGAAACAAACTTCTTTCCGCAAGCCGCGGCGCCATGAGAAGATACGCCGCCAAAGAAGCGCTGAAACAATATGCAAAAGGATCCGCCGCAGAAATCGCAGAAGAAGGCTGGCAGGATCTGATCTCTACAGCAGATGAAAAGATTATGGGCAAAGACAAGAACATCACCTTGAAAGAAATGTGGAACAGCGCAGCCGATGCCATGATAGAAGCACTTCCGGCGGCAATCGGTATGGGTATGCCGGGCGCAGTCATTTCCGGCGGAGGAAACTATATAGGACTAAAACGCCTGACGAAAGAAGACTGGCACGCTGCCAGAGAAGCATTCTACCGTGAAAACGAAAAAGAAATGACGCAAACCGTCATTAAAGAAAGAAACCAAAATAAAATCTTCAAAACAGATCCGGAAATTTTTGCGAAGAAAACACAGGCGCAGCTTGATAAAGAAGGGATGGGAACTATATACATTGATGCTGCCGGTGCTGCCGAAACAGAAGAAGGAAGAACAGCATTGACGCAGCTCGTGACGGGCGGAATCGCCACAGCAGAGCAAGTGGACGATGCAGTAAAAGAAGGAACACAGCTGGAACTGAAAGCCGGTATCTACATGCAGAAAATTTCCGAAGAATCTGCAGAGACACTCTCTAATCATGCCACTTTCGATAAAGACGGGCAGACACTCCATGATATTGAAGAAGCAAGAAAACATATAGAAAAAACAAGACAGATATTCAACGCAACAAAAGAAGCAAGAGAAGCAGAAGTGGAAAAAACAATCCTTGACCGTGACTTCACTGATCCGGAACAGAAAAACGCCATGGAAAAAATCTTTGCAGAAGGCATGGATGACATAAAAGAAAACTATAAAAAAGTAAAAGCAGAAGCACTGAAAACCTATGAAGAACTCATCAACTATAAATACTACGCGGACTATGAACCGCAAGGAGTAGAAAAAGTTCCCGTGTATGAATGGTCCAGAGACTATGAACATGGAGGAGTCATCACAAGCGGGTATATAGGCGGATCCTACATCCGAACGACAAATAATGACAGGTGGTATGCAAACGCTTGGAAGAAATACGGAAGAAAACCGAACAGAAGAGAACTCTATGACATAGCCGAACAAGAAGCCATCAATGAAATAGACGGCACATCAGCCTTTTCAGAAGAAGAAAAACAGGGATATATCAATTCCATCCAAGCGGCAAGAAAAGAAGTAGAAACCATTGAATCCCTGGAAGACTATGTAAAAGAATTGGACACAAAAGACATTGCCGCAAGGACACTCTTGTCACAAAAAGCCTATGATGATGTGTACGCTCCTACACTGGAACAACTAAAAAAAGCCCCTGCCAAAGTAGCAGAAGCGGCGGAAGAAAGCGCGTTCGTGTACGCAAGACTGGTAGACAATTTCTCCAAGATCTATAACCTGCCGATTGAAAACATTGTAGCGTCAATCCAAAACGGCGGGGAAAAGAAAGGATATACCCAGCAGTGGTCAAGTTATGTCTTTAGTGAAGATGTTCATAAAGTAATTGTAGATGCAGTACAAGAAATGTCAATTGATGATATTCCTAAATCGAATTTTCCGGTAAAATTGCAAGAAAAACTCAAAACAATGGAAAATTCCGAATTATATGAATATGCGCAAAATGTAATAAAAGAATATGTAAAAAATAAAAATTTGATTGATCCGTTGGGAAATAAATTATATTTTGCACCTGGGAATACGGAAACTATAAAGGACTATGCACTACACTTGGTTGCGGGGATGGGAAAATCCATAGATGATGTGAGACTGAAAAGAGTAATTGGACTTACACTGGCAGAAGAAACAATCAAAAATCCGTTGGCGATATTAATTGAAAACGGAAAGGGAACAGCAGACAGGAAAGTGTATCTATCTGTATATAGTGATGGAACAAATTATTCTAATGCGCTTATCGTTGGAGTCGAAAAAGATCAGGAAGGAAGAATTATAACTTGTATAACGACAGCAGACAAGAAAAACGATAAAAAAGCAGCATTAAGAGAAATAAAAAAAGTATTTAAAACATCAAAAAAAGTCCTCTACATTAGAGGACTTAATAATCGTGTGGGGCTGTCCGGGCATTCGCGTCCCACCTCCGAGACATGGACTTCAATGCTTAATGCCAAGCTCCGTCCTTTCGGCAACTATATTATAGAGGAAAATAAGAAAGATGTCAAAAATAAAGACATCCTAAACCAGAAAGCCTATCATGGGAGTCCGTATACCTTTGATCACTTTGATTTAGGAGCCATTGGGACAGGAGAAGGAGCACAGGGACACGGATGGGGATTGTATTTTGCACAGGATAAGCAGATTGCTAAATCTTACAAAGACACTTTGAGTCACCATATGTATGGGGATAACGATTTGATGTTTAATGAAGAAGCATTGAATAAACTATATAGTACACTTTCTGACAAAGCTCATACCGAAGCTGATTATGATAAATTGTCTGTGATAGAAAATATCCTGATAACGCATACAGAGGATGATGTGCTCAATAATTCTGATGAGATGTTTGATGCGGAAGCCGTAAAGTGGTGGAAAAATCAAAGAGAGATATACTTGAATAAAGAATATAAAGAAAGTTCACTCTTTGAAGTAGATATTCCGGAAGATGATGTACTGTTGGACGAGAAAAGAAATATTAATGAACAGCCGAAGAAAGTACAGCAGGCTGTGCGCAAAATGTATCGTTCTTTAGGATATAAGACATCAGCATTGAAATATGTGACCGGAAAAGAATTTTATGATACGGTAGCCGCAGAAAAAGGAGGGCAGAAAGAAGCAAGTGAATTTATCAATGAACATGGAATAAAAGGAATAACTTATGACGGGGGAAATGACGGGAAATGTTTCGTTGTCTTTGACGATAAAGCTATCCGGATCATTAACCACTACAACCAGGAACACAAAGGAGCCTACGCAGGAGCCTATGATGCAGACCGGAATATTCTCCACGTCTTTGAAGCGGCTAACCAATCCACCGTTGTGCATGAAAGTGCCCACTGGTGGCTGTCCATGCTGAACAACATCGCCATCGATCCGGAACTGAAAGAACTTGCCAAAGAAGACAAAGTACTGGAAGCCACACTGCAGAAAGCACAGAAAGACAGAGACGCCATCCGTGCGTGGGCATCATACTATCCGGATGTTATGAAAGAATATAAAGGCACCTTGATCGAAAAAGAATTTAAAGAATATGAAGCTGCCATCAAGAAAGATCCGGAAAACAAAGAACTGCAGGAACGCTTCATCCAGGAACGTTTTGCAAGAGGATTTGAAAGATACCTTTTGACAGGGAAAGCACCCACCAAAGAACTGCAGGGGACTTTCCGGCGGTTCAAAAAATGGCTGATAAACTTATACAAAACCACAAAAGAAATCATAAAGAATCCGGAAAACTACCTGGGATTAAAAGACCCGACCGATGAAGTGAAAGAAATCTTTGACCACATGGTAGCATCAGAAGAAGAAATAGAAGCCTGGGCGGAAGAAAAAAGATGGAATCTCCTCTATGATGACAGCCTTGACTACACGCAAACCGAAAAAGAAAACATAAAAAAATGGGAAGAAGACGTCAAAGAACTTGCGAAAGAAAACGCACTTAAATACTTTATGGAAAAACTCCACGGACAGGCCATGGTGGACTTTGAAGAAAACATCCTTCCCCAAAAAGTAGAAACATTTGAAAGAAAACTGGGGAGCCAAAGAATATATGGACTGGAAATGCTGAAAAAAGGAAACGTCTTCCCGACAAAGAAAGAATGGATGAGTGCACTTAAAGAAGAAGGATTTACCGAAGAATCATACAAAGATGCCATACAAGAAGCAGGCGGCACCATGGAAGAACAAGTAGAGAAATACAAGAAAAAACAAAGAGAAGAATTTATAGAAAACATCTCAGGGAAAGACCATTTCCGGAAAGAAGCGGAAGAAGTACTTGAATCTCCCGAAGGGAAAGTGAAACTGGCGGAAATCGAACAAAACGCCATGAAGCGGAAATTGAGGCAATATGCAAGAATTGCCACGGCATCATTAATAGAATTGGACAGATTAGATCCGAACATGGAAGGAAAGGTAAGTAAAAAGATCCTGTATGACATCAAAAAGAGAAATGGACTCCTAAGTGAAGAAGAAAAACTCAAAGAAGAAAAAGCCGAACAAAGAAAAGCAAAACAAGCCACCATAGAAGAAATTAACGAACTCAAGATAAAACTGCGGAACACAGTAGACGGATTAAAAACGTCACAAGACAGCATGCTTATCTCACCATATGAACTCAAAGCCCAGGCAAGGGCTTTTCTTTATGGGAAAGAAATCTACAAAGCAACCAACTATAGATGGTGGGCAAGAAAAGCTGCCAGTGAAGGAGAAAAAGCCGCATATTTCCTAAAAAGAGGAAGATGGGAAGAAGCTGCCAGGGCAAAAGGAAGACAATCCCGCTTTGCCATGAACGCCCAAGTGGCCCATGAATACGATGACCACGTAAAACATACACTCCACGGGAATCCCAAAGCATCCACAAACACACTGGATAAAGACGGCATGGAGAAGTACGGACTTGTCGGACTCATAAACAGGGCAAGTAAAGCCACGAACAATATAAGAATGCCCGGGAACATAAGATACTTCATCAACCATTTAGCCTACCAATTAGGATTAATCACCACAGATGGAAGAGCGCCCTTGGGTATGGATGGGGAACCGGCACCGTTTGACTGGGCTAACCTCAATAACGAACTGGATCCCACCGCCGCCATGGAAGGAGATAAGCCGGGAGACGCTGTACCGCAATGGATAAAGAAAATCTTTGACGATAATAATCAAACCAACTTGAGAGAACTGACAGTCATAGACTTTGATGAAATTGTTGAGGTATTCAAAAAAATCTACAAAACAGGAAGGAGAGAATATGAAGGCAACACCTTTGTTAATGAAAAAGGGGAAAGCCTTTCCTTTGAAGAAGCCGAAAACATAATAATGGCGGAAATCAGAGCAGAAAAAGAAAATCCGCTTTATAAAAAACTGGCAGAGAAAAAGTGGAAAAAGACAAAAAAAGAAGTGGGGAAATGGGTAGCAGACTTGGCACTCCCTGAAATCATCATAGAACGCATGGGACCAAAGACCTATGACCTGATCTATAAGATGATGGATAAAGCCTTTGCTAAAAAAAGACTCCTGAAAGAACAGGCGGAACTTGAATTGAAAAAAGTCATGAACATCTATGATAGAGAAACATTCAGAAAAATCCGCAATGACAAAATCTATGAGATTAACAAAGTTGACCACAAGCCTGTCATGGTGACAAAAGAAACCATTCTCACCATGGCGTTGAACTGGGGAACAGACTCAAATAGAGAAAGAGTGGTGGAAACCTATGGGCTGGATCATAGAAACATAGAAAAAATCCTTTTTAAATATTTAAATGATAAAGACTGGGACTTTGTGGAAGCTGTTTGGAAGCACATCAATTCGTATTGGCCAGAAAGAAACATTGTACAAAACAATCTGTACGGAATCCCCTTGGGGAAAGTGCCGGGGAGGAAAATTATTTTACCGGACGGAAGAAAGATCAATGGCATGTACTACCCAATTAAATATGATGCAGAGCTCACAAGCAAAACCAAAGACAGAGAAATTAACGACATCATAAGAAAAGACATGCTCGGAAGAACCACATTCAATATCGGGATGGGCTCCACGAAAAGCCGCGCGCAAAGTTCCGGCGGACAGTATCTTAGACAAGACCTTGATGTCTACCTTGACTACATCAATGAATCTATTAACCATATTGCCATGCGTGAAACCACAGCAGACATTTATAAACTTCTCTCCAGGAAAGACCTGGCGGAAGCCATATCACAGAAATACGGAGTCGATGCACATAGAAGACTCCAGAGGTGGGCGTCCGACTGCTGGCATGATCCCGTGGATAAATTGACAAAATGGGAACAACGACTGAACAGACTGAGACACAATTTCACCATGGCCACCATGGCCTACAGGACATCCACAGCATTGTTGAACTTTGCAAACCTGCCATTGGTTATGGAAAAAATGGGAGCCTTAAACATGGCAAGAGGGCTCTCTACGATTTACCTTGGCGGTGTGAAAAACTACCGCCAGCAGAGAGACTTCATCCTGAGTAAATCCACGTTCATGAGAGACCGTGCCACAAACATGGATAGAGACCTTGCCCGCGGACTGAAACTCAAAGAAGGGCAGGACGTTTCAAAATTAACATCGAAAGCGCATGCTGTGAAAGAAGAAGTAGACCGCTTCGCTTATTCACTCATTTCAGAAACGGACTTTATGCTTTCTCTTCCGGAGTGGATCCAGACCTATAACAATACCATCGCACAGCTGCAAATAGAAAAACCATTTATGACAGTAGCAGAAATAGACGAAGAAGCAGTAAGACTTGCTGACAAAATGGTAAGAGAAACCTTCGGATCGGGAGAAATGAAAGACCGTCCGGAGGTGGTCAAGAGTAGATTGCTTTCGCAACTTCTTCCGTTTTACAGCTTTACATCATTAGTAATGAACCAATTCATCCGAGGGGGATATGACATTGTAGACGGAAGAGGACCGATGAAACTCATGCGGGCAATGCTATTTTGGTACATCCTTGGATCCGTATTTGAAGGTGCCCTTCGTTCATTGGTGGATAGTGCAACGGGAAATGATAAATACTCCTTCCTGCAGAGACAGGGATATTCCTTTGCGTCAAACGGACCTATCGGTGGTATACCGGTCGCAAGAGAAATAATCCCCGGTCTCTACTCACTATTCGCGGGAATGTACAGTGACGGAGGGAAAATGAGCGTCACCGGACTAAACATCTTTGAAGATGTCTTCCAAACCGCCATGGCAATAAAATCTGACAAAAAAGACTGGATAGATGTAGGACAGGCGGGAACAAAAGTATTCAATAAAGTAACAGGACTTTCCGATACATTGACCGATGCACTGTGGGCAATTGCGCGTCTCACCGCTACAGATACAGACGCCACAGCCTGGGAAGCCCTGTTTTCAATCATATTCGATAGAAAGATAAAAAAGAAAGGAGAGAAAAAATGATACAACAGACTGTAGTCAGAGTTGTGTATAAAGGTGATGGCGTGACAAAGGAATTTCCTATCCCCTTTCCGGTGTTGTCCAGAGAATTTATAGTTGTGTGTGTGTCAGACAAAAACGGGAACGAAAAAACGCTTAACAAAGACTACTATGTAGATATGGATAAGCGCGTGGTTCTATATCCGGGATATGTAAACGGACAAGAACCAGCAGAAGCAGAACAACCACCCGTGCTGCAAACAGGGGAAAAAATTGTTATTTACAGGAACACTCAAGTATCACAACTTGCATCACTTGGGCATAAATGGCCGTTTGGAGTGTGTGAAAAAGCACTTGATAAACTTACCATGATTGAACAAGAGAACAAGGAATCCATTGCAAGAACCGTCCGCTTGGCAGGAGCAACTGAAAATGTAGAAGTAATACTGCCTCTGCCGGAGAAAGAAACCGCCATAGGCTGGTCGGATGATGAAAGGAGTATAATAAATATCCCTGTCAAGCAATGGCAGGAAGAAGCAGCCCAGGCGGCGGGAGAAGCCAAAGGGTATTCTGATGCAGCCGCTGTGGTTGAGGAGAGTGTTAGAAATCACCAAAGAAAAGCAGAGGAACAAGCAGAACTTGCAAGAAAATGGGCGGAAAATGAAACATCCCCTGATAATCAGGATGATGAAGAAAGTATCACGGGAAAAACAAGAAGTTCCAAAGCTTGGGCTGTAGAAGCAAGAACAGAAAAAGATAGGGCGGAAAGTGAAGCCCAAAAAGCAAAAGTGGAAGCAGAGAAGGCAAGAAGAGCAGCAGATGAAGCCAAGAATGTGTTATCATCTTTGGCTGGCGTGGATCCGAAGGGAGACCCAGGTCCGAAGGGAGACCCAGGTCCGAAGGGAGACCCAGGTCCGAAGGGAGACCTGGGCCCGAAGGGGGCCGATGGGAAGAACGGGACAGCGGCAACGATAAAAGTCGGAAAAGTGACGACAGGCACCTCTGCTTCTGTGACAAACTCCGGGAACATTACAAATGCCGTATTTGATTTTGTAATCCCCGTGTCCGGCGGCGGAGGGCAGGGCATTCAAGGACCCAGAGGGGAGCCCGGACCAAAAGGAGATCCGGGACCTAAAGGGGATCCAGGGCAAAAAGGTGACCCAGGTCCTAAAGGAGACCCCGGACCCAGAGGGGAACCGGGGCAAAAGGGCGCAGACGGAAAAGACGGAGTCGCTGCAACAATCAAAATCGGAACAGTAACAACAACGGCGCCGGGCACGAACGTTAAAGTTACAAATACCGGGACAGCCAACGCAGCAGTGCTTAACTTCTCAATCCCGAAAGGCGAGAAGGGAGAAAAAGGAAATACGGGGATACAAGGTCCGCCGGGCCCCGCGGCGGATCTATCGCAATACGTAAAAAAGACAGAAATTTTTGATGGTAACATGATTAAATTGCCGAATGGGGCAAAAATAGGAGTAGAGTAAATAGGAGGTCTTATGAAAAAATTTTTATTATGGCTTTTCAATGTCAAGCCGGAAATCAAGTACGTGGTAAAAGTGGTAGAAAAAGAAAAAGCGCTACCCAAAGGCAGCATTTTAATTGAGGCGGACAAGATAACGATTGGTGATGTAACATTGGGGGTGGAATGACATGGCAGGAATTGCAATAATTAGACCGAATGGGGAAGAAGAACATGCAGAAGTTACAATGGATGAAACGCTGGTGGGGGTAGACAAACTGGAAATGGAACAAGGAGGTAAAAGTTATTATGCAAAACTTGCTCCAGGAATAAGCACTCACATGTTCTACATTAAACCAGATGGGACAAAACTGTATGTACAAAAAGAATTAGCTTTTAAGTGGAAATTTGAACTAAGTGCGGAAGAAATTGATGGAATTACAGATTCAGAAATTCCAGCGGTAGTACAAAACAAACTAAAAGACATTGTTATTCCAAAAGCAGGTAGATATAAATTAAAAAGACTGCATATCTTAAACACCGAATTAGGTGTAGATAGAAATGAAATAATAGAATTTGAAGGATTTTTCAGGGCAAATCAAGCAACAATATTAGACAAAGAAGACAGTTACTGTTTACCGATGCAACAAGCGGGAAGCGTCAGGTTGTTTTACACGGAAAGCGGACAAGAGGAAGATATTGGAATTTATGACGAAAGTAACACGATAATCTCAATCGAGTATATAAGTGACAATTAACATTGTAAATAAAATGTAAAAGGGGAATGTTATGGAACGTGACGAAAATGAAAAAATAACCTTAGCGTTTGTGGAGCGGATGGCGAAGGTGGAGGCAAAACTTGACATATTGGTCAAAATGATTCCTGAAATTACTGCACTGCAAATTGCACAGGCACGCTCTGAACAAACCGCGGCATCGGCTCATAACAGAATTGACAACATCTATAAAGTAGCCGGCTTGATTTCAACAATTATTTCAGTGGTGATTGCATTAATCGGAAGGGCGGTGTGAAATGAAAAAATTAAAATCACTCTGGAGAAAAGCGAAAAGCTATTTCCGGAAACTAAACGCACCGTTACTATATTGGGCAATACTCTATGCGGTTATCTGCATTTTCTGTATCTTTATCTACATTCTAATGACTATTGCCGATTGGCTAATCACAGGAAAAGGAAACGAGCCGGAACTAAGATTATTTATAACCATGCTTCTATCAGCAGGAGCGGTCGGCGGTATAGTCGGAATCGGAAAGATGTTTGTAGACAAAGACAATAATCAAATACCGGATGTATTCGAAAAGGACGATGGAAAACCACCGTTCTTTTTTACAGGAGGAAAAAATGACGAAAGAAGAACTGGCAAGAGCGATAGCGAAAGGGATAATTGAGACAGGAATTGAAGGAGACTACGGTTCCGTTTCTTGCTCAACTGCTGGAGATTACCCGTCAATCGGTGTAAGCCAGTGGGAAGGAGAGCGGGCTAATCGTCTGTTAGAGACGATTTCCGGCGGTGCAGCTTATGCATATAGAAGTTACTCTGATTTGAGATATTCCGAAGAACTCTTGGGATTGAAAGAACTCCTGGTGAGTGACGAAGGACAGCAAGCGCAGTTAAACATGCTTGCCGAAGACTGCGAGGACTATGTAGAAACACTCTGGGAAGTCCCGGATCTTGACGATACAAGATGCACAATCTATGCCGGGATGTGGTGCCCGACATCTGAAACGGTAGTGAGAAACTTCTTAATACGGAGACAAGAAAGAGGATATGACCTGCGGGACATCAATGTAATCTATGAACTTTTCAGGGAACAGTATGCATACGCAGCATGCTGTGAAGAATATGCCGAAGGTTATGCAAATAGAGCAAATGCAACGTATGAATATGTAATGAGCTTGGAGGTATAAATGTGGAAAATCAAAAAAGGGCTTATTTTATCAGCGGTCTTGCTTTCGTTCTGGTTATCTCCATTATTGTCTGGTTCGCGTGCGCAGGCAGAACGAGTATACATGATCTCCGAAACGGAGCTGACGCAGTTAGAAATGAACTTGACAACGCTCGAACAGCACAGCAGGGACAAGTCGATACTCTTAGACAAGCAAGCGAAGCAGCTGAACGAAGCGCAGAAGCAGTTGAAGATAGCGAACGAGCAAATCGGGAAATCTCAAGAGTTGAACGAACAGACGCAGAACTCATTAGAGAAAGCAAATCAATACTTGAAAGAGTACGAGCGCGAGGCGGAACGGAAAGTAAAGATTAAAACAAGGCAGCGAAATTTCTGGATTGTTATCAGTGTGGTAGCCGTGGGATCGGCAATCTCCCGGAGGTGATCCAGCAAATAAAAAAGAAGGCGGGAAACCGCCCCCTTTTTTATTTGCGTTAAATATACTAACTAACATTGATAAATTGCCGTCCATTTTGCCGTCATTTTACGAGAAAAACATTATTTATTACTATTTACCATCATTTACATTTAGAAAACAAAAATGCATATAATTACCGATGATTACTGAAACATTAGTTATCAAGATTTATTACTATTTACCATCATTAACTTTAGTTCCGATAATTTAATGTTATCGGAACTAAAGTTGCGTAAAGAGAAAATACACACGTTTCCATTAGATCCAATATATTCTCCTTATATTTAATTATGATTACGTAAAAGAATACAATTCTTTTGTAACACGAGATACTTCAGCAAAAACTCGTTCAGTATCAATTGTAAGAAGCTCTTTGGCCTGCATAACAAGATTTCCATTAATCATCACAGTATCTACATCCATAGAATTTCCAGCATATGCAGCCAAAGATATACTGTCAAACCGTGGATGCCAATGAAAACCGCTTTGATCTATTAAAATAATATCTGCAAGATATCCCGGTTCTAATTTACCTAAATTATCATATCCAAGACACTTGGCACCTTCTATGGTCCCCATATCAATAGCTTCTTTTGCAGTAACTGCAAAAGGGTCATAATTATTTGCTTTATGGATGAGCGCAGCCAAGCGCATTTCCGCAAACATGTCCAATTTATTGTTACTGGCTGCACTATCCGTCCCAAGACCGACAGTAATTCCAGAATTTCTCATCTTTATAACTGGTGCAATGCCAGATGCCAATTTTAAATTACTCCCCGGATTATGTGCGACACAGACATGTTTTTGAGCCATGATTTTTATATCATTATCGTTAACATGTACACAATGTGCTGCCAATGTAGGCTGTTCAAAAAGCCCAAGATTATTCATCAAAGCAATTGGTGTTAATCCATATTCTTTCAGGCAATTATCAACTTCTCCTTTTGTCTCGCAAAGATGTATATGGATTGGAATGTTAAATTTTTCAGCTGCATCTCTAACTTTCTTTATATACTCCGGTGGACAGGTATATGGCGCGTGTGGGCCAAGCATCACCTTAAATCGTCCATCACCCGCTCCATCCCATTTCTTAAAAAGTTCTATGTTCTCCTGTAGAGCTGAGGAAGCGTTAGGACTGACACCGGCAAGCCCTCTTGCGAGATTCCCACGCATTCCCGCTTTCTCAGCAGCTTCTCCACAGGCATTCATAAACATATACATATCACAGAATGATGTTGTACCGCCGCGAATCATTTCTGCAAATGCAAGCATACTTCCCCAATAAACAATATCATCATTTAAGTGTTCCTCTACCGGCCATATTTTATTTTGCAGCCAATCCATCAGTGCCAGATCGTCAGCATAACTTCGGAATAAGGTCATTGCTACATGGGTATGCGTATTTACAAGTCCCGGTAAGGCAAGCATATTTTTGCCATCAATAACTTCATCATAATCCTCATTTCGGGAGTGCTTGGGAAATTCCCTAATCAATTTCCCATCGACTACAATATTACTATGTTCATGGATTTCTCCATTTTGATATAATGTGACATCTTTTAATAAAATAGACATATGGCCTCCTCAGTCTAATCCCAGGTATTCCTTTTGTTTATCAGATAAAGTATCAATCTCATATCCCATAGATGTCAATTTGATTTCTGCTACTTTTTTATCTAATTCTCTCGGGAGTAAGTACAATTGGGGCCGCAGTTCTTTTTCATGTTCACAAAGGTATGAAACAGCCAATGCCTGCATAGCAAAAGATAAATCCATAATTTCCGCAGGATGACCATCCCCTGCTGCCAGATTGACCAATCGCCCTTCAGCCATTAAATAGATGGTATTCCCGTTAGGAAGAATATATGCCTCGATATTTTTTCTTGCTTCATAATGAGAGTCAGAAATACGCTCTAAATCCTTTCGGCTGACCTCGCAATCAAAATGTCCGGCATTCGCACAAATTGCACCATCTTTCATTTCCATAAAATGTTTTTCCGTAATAATGTCTATGTCACCGGTAACTGTTAAAAAAATATCTCCATATCTTGCTGCCTTTTTCATAGGCATTACCTCAAAGCCGTCAAAAACTGCTTCAATTGCTTTAATTGGATCTACTTCTGTAACAATAACATGGGCGCCCAACCCTTTAGCACGCATAGAAACGCCCTTTCCACACCATCCATACCCCGCTACAACAACGGTTTTTCCTGTTACTGTTAAATTGGTACTGCGAATCACCCCGTCCCATACAGATTGTCCTGTCCCATATCTATTATCAAATAAATACTTACAATAAGAATCATTGACTGCTATCATAGGGAATGCCAATTTATTTTCTTTTTCCAATGCCTTTAAGCGATATACGCCGGTCGTTGTTTCCTCAGCTCCGCCAATCAGATTCTTTTTTGCGTCTGTTCTGTCTGAATGAAGTAAATGAACTAGATCCCCACCGTCATCAATGATAATATGCGGCATATGATCTAGCGCCTTATTCAGGAACATGGTATATTCCTCGTCAGTACACCCATGCCATGCGTAAACAGTTATACCCTGATTTACGAGACCTGCAGCAATCGGATCTTGTGTAGATAATGGATTACTTCCGGTCACGATGACATCCGCGCCCGCAGACTGCAGCGTAAGTGCCAAATATGCCGTTTTTGCCTCCAAGTGAATGGACATTACAATGGTCTTTCCTTTTAATGCCTGATTATTTATAAAATCTCTTTTCAGTGCATTCAATGCAGGCATAAATTTTCCCACCCAGCGAATCCGTTGAAGTCCTTCTTCGGCCAAAGATATATCTCGAATCATAGAATCATTCATATTTTAAACTCCTTTCAAACTGTTTGATAGATATATAGTAAGGCGCCTTTAATGCCCCTTTTTCGGTAATAATTCCTGTAATCAGTTCATTTGGTGTTATATCAAATGAGGGATTGTAAACAGGAATATTCTTAGGTGCGATATAAATCCCCTGAACCATACGAACTTCATCAGGATTTCTTTCTTCAATTGGTATATCCTTACCAGAAGAAATGGAAAAATCAAATGTAGAAAATGGCGCTGCTACATAAAATGGAATCTGATGATATTTACATAGTACAGCAATTCCATATGTCCCTATTTTATTAGCCGTATCTCCATTACCTGCAATTCGATCTGCCCCTACGATTACAGCATCAATTTTTTTTCGTTTCATTACATCTGCTGCCATACTATCTGATATAAGGCGGACAGGAATCTGACCGCTTACCAACTCGGCTGCTGTCAGCCTTGCCCCTTGGAGCAGTGGTCTTGTTTCATCGACATAGACACAAGATAGTTGACCATGCTGATGCAGACGTGTGATTACACCCAAAGCAGTTCCGATTCCTGCGGTTGCCAATGCTCCAGCATTACAATGCGTCAGTATTTTCAAATGCTTTTTACCCTTAAAAATATCTGCACCCCGATCAGCAATTCGGCTGCATATTTCTTTATCCTGCCTTTCTATTTCATTTGCTTTTCTTAGCAGCGCTCCATAAATATTTTCCAGCTTTGTGTTTTTAAAAACTTTAATCATTTCATCAACTGCCCAAAATAGATTAACTGCTGTGGGTCTTGCCATTTTCATTGTGTCAGCGGCATGCAAAAATTGTTTTTCAATTGTAGCGGTATCTTGGCAATCTCTTGAAAATTTCTGATAAGCCAGCAGCATTCCATAAGCAGCGGCTACACCAATAGCAGGAGCTCCCCTTACGACAAGATTTTTTATGGCATCAGCCACCTTTAGGTAATCATTGTATTCCATATATATATATGTTCCAGGCAGGCGTGTCTGATCAAGCAAATACAGTTTATCATTTTTCCATTCTAGGGAATGCATTATCATAAGCAGAATCCCCCGAAATCCTTAACTGCATGACGGCATTCACAATCAAGCGTTACATCAAAAGATTCACAAATCATCATCGTAATTTTACGGAAGTTTTCTATATTCTGATCCATGCACTCAACAACCTCTTTATGAGTAAGTACCGTCGGTGAAATTCCTGCCGCGAAATTGGTAACCATTGAAATGGTCGCATAGCACATTTCCGCTTCTCTTGCCAATTGGCACTCCGGTACATTGGTCATTCCTACCACATCTGCTCCCCAAAGCCTAAATGCCTTTATTTCCGCCGGAGTCTCAAATCGTGGCCCTTCTGTACATATATATGTACCATTAGGATGGATAGTAATTTCATTTTCTATTCCAGCTTGAATAATCACATTCCTTAAGGTCTGGCAATAAGGATTTGTCACATCAATATGAGCAACACCACGGAATTCTCCATCAAAGAAAGTTCCATTCCTTGATTTCGTCATGTCTAAGAACTGATCAATCAGTACAAGTTCACCCGGTTTATATCCTGGGTTTAAAGAGCCTACCGCAGTAGTTGAAACTATGGAAGAAACTTCTAACATTTTTAACGCGTATATATTTGCACGATAATTTATTTTATGTGGAGGAATGTTATGCCCTGTACCATGCCGGGCTAAAAATACAATTTCTTTCCCCTTAAAATACCCAATTTGACAAACCGCTTGTCCAAAAGGGGTATTTATTATTTCAGAACGAATATCGGATAATATCCCGGCATCATACACGCCGGTACCACCAATAAATGCCAGTTTATTCATTGTGTTATACTTCCTTCCTTCTGAAACCAATGTTGAAGCGTCTCTCTTGATATTTTTCGGATCTTACCACAATAATGACATGAAATTTCAATATATTCGTCTTTCAGTAAAGAAACTCTTTCAGATTTCGGTAATGCCACAAGCGCCGTTTTTATCCGTTCTTCCGAACACGTACAGCGAAACGCGACCGGTGCCTCTTTAATTATTGAAAACCCGCCTTCTTTTATAAGTGTTTCCAATTCGTGCCCCTGGAATAATCCTTCCTTGGAAAATAAATGGTTTCTATTTCTGAAGTATTGAGTGAATTTTTCCTTATTCCCTTCTGGCAGCAGCTGGGCAAAAATACCGGCGGCACGCGTTATTTTTTTCTCCGGTGATACAGCTGCTGTAACAAAAATGAAAGATTTTATTTGATCAGACTGTTTTAAATATTGTCCAAGACATTCAGAAATATTACCAAAAGATAAATTTATACGGCTACTATAAGGAGTCCGTACTAAGGAATATCTTGTAACAGTAAGTTGTGCTTTATCACTGATGAGGAGCTTTTCATTATGTGATGTCACCGGAAGATTATCATCAGCAGTATCCACATAACCACGTATAAAATACCCTTCATAGGCATCAGTATGAATAGATCCTAAAATAGAATTTGTTTGCCAAAGAATACTGATTCCTTCATGATTCTTAAAATCCGTCGCAAGTACCGATGTACCGGCCAGAATTTTCCCCACAATCACTGCTGTTAAAGCAGGCAGATGATGTAACTCCTGTACCTTTGCAGCAGCAGAAGAAACATCAGAAACAGTTATACGAATCCCTGACATGCTTAAATAATGTTGAATTGTATTAATTTTAATCAATTTTCTCTCCGGATGTCTTGAATATTTGAACAAATTTAGATATCAAATCTTTGCATCATATGTTTATTTTACAACAAAATCAATGAGAACAAAAAGCGCACAGCCTATAAAAACAGACTATGCGGACAAAATACGGAAAGAAAACCCTATGAACGCAGTACATCAATCGCTTTTTTTCTATCAGCCGCGCCAAACACGGAGGAACCAGCTACAAGAATATCTGCGCCTGCGTCTTTAAGCAAAACAGCATTAGCAGAAGAAACTCCTCCATCCACTTCGATGGGAATTTGAAGATTTAAATTCTTCATCATCTTTTTTAATACTTTTATTTTATCTAAAGTATAGGAAATGAACCTCTGACCGCCGAATCCCGGATTAACGGACATAATAAGTACAAAATCTAAAAGAGGCAATACAAGTTCCAAAGCAGACAGTGATGTGCCAGGATTAAGCGCAATACCCGCTTTAATTCCACGAGACTTTATATCGTGAATAGTACGATCCACATGAATCACCGCCTCCTGATGAAAGGAAATCATATCAACACCAATTTTTCCAAGTGAATCAAAATAATATTCAGGATGATATGTCATTAAATGAACATCAAATGGCAGCAACGTGACTTTTCTAAGTGACTGAATGACCGGTGGACCAAAAGAAATATTGGGTACAAAGGTACCGTCCATGACATCAAGATGAACTAAATCAGCACCACCCGTTTCAATATCTTTCAACTCACATTCTAAATTGGAAAAATCTGCGGCGAGGACCGAGGGAGCAATCTTCATAATTTTTTCTCCTGGCAAAATCAAATCAATACTTTTTTGAATACTTCAATTTCTGAAATATTTGTAAATAGGACTCATATCTTCTTTTTTGAACAACCCCGTCTTCTATAGCCTTCCGGATAGCACACTTCGGCTCGGAAATGTGCCGGCAATTATTAAAATAACATTTCCCTAAGTAAGGACGAAAGTCTTTAAATAAAAAACCTAATTCATCAATATCCAGTAAATCTATATCTAGAAGCGTATACCCTGGGGTGTCCATAAGAAATACTCCCGTCTTAAATGGCACTAATTCTGCATGCCGGGTTGTTGCCCGCCCCTTTCCTGTATAAGCGCTGACCGCACCGGAGGTAAAGTATGACCGCCCTAAAAAATAATTTAGAATACTGGACTTTCCAACTCCAGACGGTCCGGAAAATACGATGATACGACCTCGCAAAAGTTTTTTTAAATCGTCAAGGCCATCTTGAGTATATGTAGATGTATAAACACAGGGATATCCCGCTTTTTCATATTCTTCACATACTCTTTTGGCAGAAACTTCATCCAAATCGCACTTATTGATGCAAATCACAGGAGACATATTCGCATTTTCCGCAAGTAATATCATTTTATCAAGAAGACCGCGATTAAGATCCGGTGTACAAATGGATGACACCAGTACGAGTTCATCTACATTTGAAACCGGCGGCCGATATAACTGATTCTTTCGTTTATAAACTTTTGTAATGACTCCCTCGAACCCTTTATTGGCTTCATATTCTACATGATCGCCCACTAATACATCGGTCTTTTTCTTCAATGCTCCGCGTGAACGGCAGCGAGTCAGTACCTGATTATTTCCCAATATGGTAAAATATCCGTTTTGATCTTTCAGGACAGTCCCTTCCATAAATTTATAGCTCCCGATCTTGGACTATATTTCCATCAATAAGTACCTGAACCTTAACATTCCCTATCCCTGATACAGATTGATTAACTGTACTTCCCGGTTTAACCTGCTGATCATAGGAGACTGATTTACCATTATCATCAATTATATAGATAACCACATGGCGTGAATTGCCGTTTTTAGGAATAGTAATATTAACGCTCCCTGTTTTTTTCTGCGTTTTTTCTTTTTTCCCGATAGTAAGATTTACGGAAGATTCATTCGTAGATACGCCACCGGTGGGATTTTGCGCCAAAACAACAGCAGAATCATCTGCAGCAACCCCGTCAGAAGATGAAATAGTTCCTAATGTAAGATGTACGGAATCCAATGCATTTTTTGCATCTGCCAATGTCATACCTACCAAATTAGGAACATTTACCGGTTGGCGCAAGTTAATAACAATATTGACAAGTGTTCCTTTTGCCACTTTCGAGAAAGACTGCGGGCTCTGAGAGATAATGATTTCGGCCGGCTGGGATTGGTCGCTACCATTTTCAACAGCCCCTAAAGCAAGATCCAGTTTTCCTAACCGTTCTTTTGCCTGATCTAAAGTAAGCCCTTTTAAATCAGGAACCAAAATAACAGCTCCACCTTTGCTGACTGTCAGATGAATGATCCTCTGTTCTTTTACACTTGCTCCGCCAACCGGTGTTTGGGATATTACCTGTCCGGCCGGAATATCATCACTGGCAATTTCATCAATGGAAAACTTAAGATTCATTTCCTTCAGTGTCTTTTGTGCCACTTCCACAGGCTCTCCGACAAGCATTGGTACCGTTACATTTGAGGTACTCCAAAAATTTCCAAAGCTAAAAAATGCCCACAAAAAACAGGAAATAAATAAAAGCACCATTGCGATCCAAATATACTTTTGAGGGAAATTTGTAATCAGATGAGAAAGCTTACCTTCCGTCTCTGTTCGTGCAATTTTTTCTGTTTTTTGTGCAATTGGTTTCGTCATCGCAGCAAAATCGGGCTGTGCAGGTTTATAAATGGACGTAGTAAATCCCTGCGCCATTTTTAACTCAGAAATAAAATCAGAAACAGAATTGTATCTCTTATCAGGATCTTTCTGCAACGCGGTCAAAACGCATTCTTCCAGCATGGGCGTAATGGCAGGATTAAATTTAGTTGGACGTGGTACTTCTCCGCGCATATGCTGCAGTGCAATACTGACTGCTGTTTCACCTTCAAACGGTAAATGGTGTGTAAGCATTTCATAGAGCACAACACCTAAAGAATAAATATCTGTTTTCTCTGTAACTTTATCCCCAGCCGCTTGTTCTGGTGATAAATAATGAACAGATCCCAAAATAGATTTTTTATCAATTACTGTTGCAGAATTGATTGCTCGTGCGATGCCAAAGTCAGTCACTTTCACCTTACCGGTTTCAGTCAGAAGAATGTTATGCGGCTTAATGTCGCAATGAACAATACCATTCTCATGGGCTGCTTCAAGTGCGCTGCCGATTTCAACAGCAATACGTACAGCCATATCGACAGATATACTGCTGTGATCTTGAATATATTGTTTAAGGGTCACCCCTTCGACATACTCCATAACAATATAATGTACTCCCTGATCATCCCCAACATCATATATCCCCACAATATTAGGATGTGTAAGTTTCCCCGCAGACTGCGCTTCATGTCGAAAACGTACAATGAAATCATTGTCTTCTGCAAAACTGCTATGAAGCACTTTTACAGCAACTACCCTATCAAGTAATAAATCGGTAGCCATATAGACATCTGCCATGCCCCCCGAGCCTATTTTCTTTTCCAATTTATAGCGATTGTCAAGTGTTTTACCAACCATTAGCCTTCTCCGCCTTTTCTACCCCAGTAGTCAATTAATATAAGAGATACATTATCTGCCGCACCTGCATTATAAGCGGCATTGAATAAATGTTCTCCGCAATTCATTAAATCTTCTTTGGTAAAATTTCTATATTCCGACAGAATTTTTGCGATATGTGTATCATCCACCATCCCTGTCAATCCGTCAGTACAAAGCAGTATTAATGTATTATTTTTTAACCGGATTGTACCTGTATCCACTTCTAATGCCTTCTTGATTCCCACAGCACGGGTAATTTCATTCTTCCGTGGATGTTCATGCATTTCATCCTCGGTAATCTTGCCTTTTCTTAGAAGTTCCATAACAAAAGAATGGTCTGTTGTCACTTGCTGGAGAATTTCTTTATGATAAATATATAATCGGCTATCTCCGACATGTGCCCAACTCAGCACATTATCATTGATACCTACTGTAATCATGGTTGTTCCCATACCATCAAGTTCAGGTTTCTTCATTTTTTCGGTCAGAACAACTTGATTTGCATGCAAAATAGACTCCTTCAAGAGTCCTTCTGAAATTTTTTCCAAAGGTACATTCTTCAAGAAGCCGGTTCCACTTTCAACAGCAAGCCTACTGGCCACTTGACCACCTACGTAGCCTCCCATGCCATCCGCTAAGATAAAAACGGGACCGGAACAATCCGAAATACTGTCTTCATTTACTTTGCGAATCAGTCCGACACGGGAATCGCCGTATGCAATAAACATAGATGCCAGATTCTTTCTATAACTCAAATACAATAAATGCTATTTACAATTCATAGTAGCATGTTGAAAAAACACAGTCAACAAAAGCCTTTAAGGATACTAAGTGACACTGTTTAAATATCTCCGTTTTAACTGTCCGCAAGCCGCTTGTATTTCATCCCCCATTTGTTTGCGCACAGTCGTTTCCTTTCCTTTTTTCAGCAAAATATCCTGAAATCGTTTGATTTCTTTCCATTCTGGCGGATACAATTTAATATGCTCTGTACCGTTGATAGGGATTAAATTAATATGGCACGGCATTTTACCTATTAAGCGGCAAAGTTCTTTTGCGTTTTCCACACTTGCATTCATATCCTTGATAAGAATATATTCAAAAGTGACCCTTCTCTTTGTTTTCTTAAAGTAATATTCTGCCGCACTCACTACATCTTTAATTCTAAAATTTTTACTTATAGGAACCAAAACATTACGAATCCGATCATTCGGCGCATGCAAAGAAATAGCAAGGGTAATAGGGATATTTTCATCAGCTAATCGATAAATTTGAGGTACGATCCCGCATGTAGAAATAGTTATATTACGATAACTGATATTCAATAGTTCAGGATCATTCGCAAGATGGATAAAATGCAAAACCTCTTCATAATTAGTAAGCGGTTCCCCTGCTCCCATCAGAACGATGGAATGGAACGGTATATCGTAAAGTTCTTTAAATGCATACATCTGTGCAAGAATTTCTCCTGCCGTTAAATTTCTTTCCAACCCTTTTCTTGTGGAAGCGCAAAATATACATCCCATTGCACAGCCGACCTGGGTGGAGACGCAAATAGAATTTCCATAATGGTGACACATACAAACGGTCTCAACCAAGGAGCCATCTTTTAATTTAAGAAGTAATTTTATAGTCTTTTCATCATCGGATTGAGCCCGGCTTATAATGACCGGCTTATCAATCTGTCCGTTCTCTTTTAACCAGTCTCGCATTTTCTGCGAAAACTGAGTCATTTCATCAAAATGGAATATATGCCTTTTGTATAGGTAATC